>ENA-OROQ01000112-OROQ01000112.1-human-gut-metagenome-genome-assembly--contig:-NODE-112-length-127135-cov-3.30379_pt1 | contig 127135 bp, 152 predicted proteins | sample MGYA00242136_ERZ509062 | MGnify/ENA primary metagenome ERZ509062 (study PRJEB26280, sample SAMEA2338735) | human gut metagenome | biome: human gut; feature: human-associated habitat; material: faeces...
GTAAAGAAAGGAAACCTTACATATTATTTTCTATATGGGGTGCTTTTTAAAACGAATTTTGGTAAAAATAACAATTATGCTGAATCAGATGTTCTTACAAAATTACAGAACCACAAATTAGTGGAAGAATTGAAGAATGAATTTGGAGATAGACTTGTGCCAATCACAACTGATTTAACATCTATGGACGGCTTAAAAGATTATGGGGTAGTTGAAGGGAACACTTTATCATTACTGACATGTATGGATTTAATTGAATTTGGGAAACACATTCCTTCTATTGGAACTCAATATTGGCTCGCTAGCCCCAATCAAACACGGAGTCACGGAGATTCTTCTTTTATCCAGTATGTCGGCTCCAACGGACGCGTGCGCTACGAAGTCTGTGGCTGGTACGCTATGGGTGTTCGACCGTTTTTCACCATTAAATCTTAAATCCTTGTATCTGAAAAACTACCGGCTAATTAATATGAGATACATGTATGATGAGAATGGGAGGTGGGAGAATTATATGAAAAGGTTTATAAAGAAGTTATTGGAGCGGAAGGAAATAATAAAAGTTAAAGCAGGTAAGGTAAGATTGAGGCAGAAAATTGTGATTGAAGATGTAAATGGAAGAGAAACATGGACAGCGATTACATATCAGGGTGGAGGAACCGTATTTCTATTGGATAAAGAATATGATGTTAAAAGTGTAGTATTTGGCAACGACAATAATTACGCTAACAGTAATGCCAGGACGGTTGCATGTACGTGTAAACCGGCATTGAGACTCTTAAAGAAATATGGTTCAAATGCATTTATTCCATTAGAAATTGACCTGTCTAGTCGTGATGGTTTGCGAGATTATGGGGTATGCAAGGGTGATTTGACTGGTCTTATGACAGATCGTATGTACATAAATAATCGAGAATACATAGAACCTAGTCGTATGTGGCTCTCCACGCCGGACAGCACACCTTCAGGCAGCGGAGCTTCTTGTGTCCGGTGTGTCTACTCCGGGGGTGACGTATACAGCGGCGGATGTAGTTGGGACGGTTGGGGTATTCGCCCGTTTTGCATCATTAAATCTTCAATCTTTGTGTCCTGCGACAAACCTGCTGGATAATTAATATGAGAAAATGAATTGTTTTTAGAACATACAATTATGCAATATAAAAATGACAGGAGGAATTTTGCATTGAAGATACTCCTGTAGAGTTACTGCATGTAACAGAGTATTATGGGTTGAATACTTAATCTAGGACGGTGACTGGATTATGCATGTAAGAACTGTATAATCCGTTTTGTCTGGGACTGTGAGGAACGTGGAAGTAACAGAAGAAAACAGGATTTAGTCCGTTATAAGAGAAAATAAAAGAAGGAGGCTTATAGTACGTGTATGTTAAATCGGGAATTATTTTAAAGAACAGAGTGGTGTTAGCGCCAGAGGGTGACGATAGCCATTCGGATTTATTGAAAAGCCTTGGAATTGAAGATACCCACCTTAACGCGACAAATACATTTGTTAGAGCGGAGCTTGTACCACCCAATGGAAACAAGGCAGCCGATGTTGGCAAATGGGAATATATCGTTGATCAGGACATTACTCCGGATTGGTACGGCAGCAACCCTGGAAGATACAAGGCTGAATTTCGTACATCTGTAAAAGAGTATCTTAAAGATAAATTTGTTGTTATGTGTGGACGTGCATGGACACCAATTAAGAGCGGCGAGAAAGGTACATACATGCTGCTGGATGGTACTCTTGGTGTATCTACTTTTGGAAATAATAACAATTATGCAGAATCCTACATTCGCGACGATCTTGCGGCTAGTGTGCTAGCTGAAGACTTAAGAAAAGAGTTTGGAGACAGACTCGTGCCAATTACTTTAGATTTATTATCTCTTGACGGATTAGATGATTATGGCATTGTCGAGGGAGATATTCTTGCAATCCCGACACTGGATTTATATAGGGAATGTAGGAAGAGTATTCCTAAGAGTGATAACTGGTGGCTTGCCACACCAGACAGTACACCTTCTGGTACGGGGGCTTCTTATGTCCGGTGTGTCCGCTACAACGGCCTCGTGTACTACGACGTCTGTGGTTGGCGTAATAAGGGTGTTCGCCCGTTTTGTATCATTAAATCTTAAATCTTTGCATTATGTACCAAAACTAGCGGGCGACAGTATACAAGATGAAGACATGGCAACCACTGTATACGAATTATTGTCATAGTTCGCACATATATTTAATCTCTGATTCTAATTGGAGAAGTTTAGGGGAGCAGATGGCGCAGAAATATGCCTGAATTGCAAACTATGGGGATTTTGAATAAGATAAATGACAGGAGGAAAAAAGTATGTTAGAGAGTATGAACAATATGACACTGTGTGGGGTTATTTGTTGGAATGACACCTGGGAGGATATCTATGCCGATGACACGGGTGCGTTACTGATGGAGACCTACGCTGATGGAGGTTGTTGGTACATCACCGAGGTTAACATTGGCAAACCCCTCGAGCTGGATAACACGGGAGATTTACGGCGCAATATCGATGACGGGTTCTACGGCGAAGGTGTTATTGGCGTAGCCTATGGGTATGATGGAAACATCGTTGTGTTCCTAGACGAGAATATGGCTGTGGAGAGAAAGCTCTGGGAGCCTACAAAGGATGTGGGTGCGCATTTTTACTACAGCACTGATGAGGAGTTTGAAGGGGAAGATTATATAGACTAACGTGAGGTGGATATGTTAATCTACGATGCAATTAATAAAGAACTTACTCTTTGTAAGGTAAAGAATCCAGATATGGGGAGTCGGTTTGACTTGCTTAAAGACATTCGAGAGTCCTATGCCGACTTCCTAGATAACCGGTTACTTGACGTGATGGAGCTGATTAATACAAGCTTACGGGATGATTATGGTGAAACACGTAAATTGCAGTTCACCACAGAGAGAGCACCTGGCGTGCGCGGAGAAGAGGACCGTATTAAGGTTATGGCTAAAGTGCCGGGCAGACCAGCAACTACTGCTATACCGGTCGTTATTCTGCCTTATATGGATAATCTAGGAAAGCTACACTTCCACGATAGGTCCGTTAAATCTGTGGTAAATAAGATAGCTTCTGCAGATGATTTGACCTATGACATGAGCCGTAGCAGTTTAAGTATTGTGCTCAAGAAAAGAACAATCAAGGTTGACTGTTCGAGCAAAACTTTTGATTTTAAGGTGGTTGGTAGGAAAGGTAAGCAGATTCGCTTAGCAGACCTCATCATTTATTTGGCACATTTGGAGGGCGAGGATAAAGACATTCATAACCTTATCCGGGATCCAGTGCTACAGGCGGCTCTGCAGAACACAGATAGAACGAGTGCTGGATACAGGATTCCATACCAGACTTTTATTGATAATGACATTGAGAACGGCTCGCAACTATTAGACAAGTTACTCAATGACGAAGACTATCGTATAGGCAATGTGCGGGATTCCTTAAACGCTGCGGTATCTTTAGACCGGGCTATGGGCGAGGTACTAAGTCGTCCTGTGCTAACATACAGCGCCGGCACCTATATCACCCCTGCAGTTTTGCAAGATATTAAAAGAAACAAGATTAATCAGATTTACATTAAAACTCTAGTACCTGCGCCGACTAAGAAAATAAACGGAAGTCTTATACCATATAAGCGACATCTGCAATACACAATGTTGCATAAAGGTATGGAAGTTGGAGATTTCATACGCGAGAATGTGCCGTCGTTGGCAGAGTTCGATATCGTACCGGAAGATACTATGCTTGGCGAAGGTGATTGGTCAATGAATGGACAGTATGCGACCAGAGCCTTGTTGGAGTTTATTCGTGACACGGGAGAGCCAGGAGTATGTCTGGGCGATAAGCGAATCCCCTATCCGTTCGAGACCGAGGTAATCGGTAATTACACCTTGCAGTATAAAGATGTTTTTACAGATGAAGAGTGTTTGACACGTAATGTTGACCCAAAAGCTTGGTTCTGTTATAAGGACAATCCCACGTGCCAAAGCGACTACCGGAGAGAGAAATTGTCGAGCGATGATTTGTTGGCGATATATTCTACATTGGGGTATATGTTACTCCGTAATGTGAATTTGTTTATGGATAAAGACCGTGACTTCCTTAAGAAAGTAGAGCTGGTTGATGTTGCTGTAGAAAAAGCGCTAACTAAAGCAATACGTTCGCATATGCGTACATTTGGGCAGTATGTTGTAAAATACATCAAAGACGGCGTTTCTCAGAAATCAGGAGTAAACATATTTAGTGGACTATCTGATACTTTGCGTAAAACTATGGGTGCAGACGGAGAAGCTACAACGGAGACAAGCGACACTACAAACTATGTGGCGGAGCTATCTCAGGCTACACACATTACGAATCGTGTCAAAGAAGCGCCAGAAATTATGCGGCAAATTGCTACACCATACTACGGAAGAATTTGTCCGTTTGAAACGCCAGAAGGCAATCAGTTAGGTCTTGTAAATAATAAAGCTATTGGTTGCCACATCGTGGATGGCAACATGTACGTACCCGTGCGTAAAGTTCTACACGAGGGCAACCGGATAAAAATATCCGATAATATTACAGAAGTATCGGTTAAGCAGGAAGTACTTTTACGTGTAACTGATATTCTTCAGTTAGTTCCTGACAAGGAAGAAGGCTACTATAAAAACACTCGCGTAATTGCTAAGGTTCCGAACCCGGACCCGAACGGAGAGCGGTTAGTCTTTGCGAATGTTTATGCTGAAGACCTCGATTACGTTTATGCGCACACTGAGGAGTTCATTTCAGTTACCACTTCATTGATACCCTGTGCATCATCTGATGATGCTGTACGCGTTTCGTTCGGCAGTAAGATGATTAAGTCGGCAATTTATTTATTGGACCCCGATATACCTCGTGTATCTACTTTCATGTACCGGTCAATATTTGACAGCTCAGAGGCGTACCTTATACGAGCACACAAGAATGGTACAGTTATTGATGTAAGCAAGGGTATGCTTACAGTAATGTATGATGGAGACAGTGATGAAACCAATTACAAAACTGATGAGTTCAAAGTAACAAAAGATTCCGTTGTATTCATGCGTTATAAAGTGAAACAGGGCGATAGATTTAAACAGAGTGAGGTGCTGGTTGATTGTTCAGCTTCACAGGACGGTGTTTACTGTCCAGGCAAAAATGAGCTAGTTGCTTACATGCCGACAGGTTATAACTATGAAGATGCTATACATGGAAGCGATAGGGCGACTATTGATTTCATATCTATAGGCTCGAATACCATTTCAAGAAAACGTGGACGCGATTCTAAGATAAATACTACCAACATGTATAAGTATTTTAAGCGTGGAGACGTTGTCACAGATGTTACCACCACAACAGAGAAAGGGGATAAGATTACTGAATCTATAGTATCGAATCATGGGTCTGGAATTTGGTATTCTTGGGGAGAGGTGCTTCAGGGAGGTCAGATGGTTTATAAGATAGACCTTATGGGATACAACCGTCAACAGGTAGGAGATAAGATGTCTGGGCGCCACGGCAACAAAGGAGTAGTTGCTAAGGTGTCACCGAATAGCGAGATGCCTATGTTAGCAAATGGCATGCCAGTTAGAATGTTACTCAACCCTCACGGTTTACCTTCACGAATGAACACTGGGCAGGTTCTTGAGGCTCATCTTGGACTGGTTGCAAACGTGCTTAATATCAGGATTCGTTCGGACTCTTTCAACGGTGCTAGTCATGAAGAGGTACAGACCCTCATGGAGTTGGCGCACAAGTTAGCAAACGCACCAAGCAATGAGGCAGGTGCCGCCATAGCACGTGAGTATAATCTTGACGAGGAGTTGGTACGTCACATTGACGAAGAGATGTCAAGGATACGTGACTGGGCTGGAGTATTTGATAAATACGGAGACGCACGGCTGTGGAACCCTGTTACTATGGAATGGTTCCCATTCCCGATAACTATAGGATTCCCGTATATTCTTAAGATGAAGCAAGAGGCCGAGACCAAAATACACGTACGTGCTGGTTTGCTCGAGGAAACCTACATGACCACCACAGGACAGCCTACTAAAGGTGAGAGTTTAGGTGGAGGGCAATCAATTGGCGAGATGGAACTAGCCGCTATAGCGGCGTACGGTGCTTCAGAGTTGTTATACGAGATGTGTAATGCAAAGTCGGATAACGAGGTTGAACGAGTCAATCAGGTGCTCGCCTCTATCGATTCACCACTTCGTGTACCGGAGAAATACGCGGCTCCAAGGTCGGTTAGAAATTTAATGTACGTGCTAGAGGCATTTGGCTTAATACTGGAAGACAGCGAAAAGAAGCTACCAGACGTGTCATACGAGACATCACGTGAGAGTTATGTTTACGATGTTAAGAAGCTCATTAAAGAGAAGGAGACAGCATCGTTATATGTAGCCAAAGAGACAAGTAATGTGAGTACAGCCAATATGGTAGAGGAACTTATGAAGGTTCTATTCTAACTCACACAGGAGGATATAAGTGACAGGAAAAACACATATGATATGTAGTACAGCAGCCGTTGCAGTATTCGCGTTGGGACATTCTGAAGGTGTAGTAATTAACGGAACGTTAGTATATCCATGGTTATCTGTGGCGTCAGCCGCAGTTGGTGCTTACCTGCCAGATATGGATATACAGCAGAGTAGACTTGGACAGCAATTTAAATTACTGTCCAAGAATATGAAGCACCGTGGTATTACACATACATTACTCGTGCCTGTATGTTTACTCGCGTGTATGGTGGGGATGCACAGTAGAGCGGCTTGTGCTGTTGTAAGCTTAATTGTTGGTATATTAACAGGCATGCTTTTTGACACCAAGGGCAGTTGTAAGAGAGGCAGTGCTGTTAAGAAAACAATGGCATTTATTAAAAACAAAAAAGGCTTAACTACGACAATGGCAATGCTTGTTCTTACTTACCTGTTTCCTAGCACAGGCGCAAGTTTGATATTCGGCCTGTTCGCTGGGTGGACGTTGCATATATTTGAGGACCTGTTTAATAAGAAAGGCTGTCCTATTTTATGGCCGGTCGCTAAAGGACACATACATATCGCGACGTTTAAAACACGGCATTGGTCTGAGTATTTATTCTTATTCTTGTGGTTGGGAGGTTGTTGTGTATGGGCTTTCTTGATTCTGGTTGGATAATAACCAATGGAATGGTCGTGTATCCTGAGAGTATTGACCCGCGCATAGCTTATAAGTTTGTGCACGAAGCTATATATGATGGGCATTTACCTATTACAAAAATAATCGGCTACCACATTATGGTCGACAATAAAAAGAAATCGGTACGAAGTGAACGTATTCTGGAACGTGACCAGAGTTGTGCAGACGATAGATTATCAGTGGCGTCGAACCTTTCTAAAATTGTGGTCATGGATTATACAAGTCCACGTGCTCATAGCGCTCAAATTAAGGGTATGATTAACATTGATAACATAGCATTCCAGTTCTCTCAACGAAAGATACCAATTCTTTCGACACGCGAGAAAATACTTATGGCACTGGACACTGCTAGTTTAGATGTTATGTTATCCACAAGCACAGGTTACAGAGATGCTAATGAGAATTTTGAAAAGATTATGGGAACTAAATTAACGACGTCCAGAACCAGATACTTTCCTATATTCTCGTATCATAATATTATAGACTTTGTCAGAGTCCTACCATTTAACGGAACTCTAATACAGTTACGTTATGTTTACGGAATGACAGACGATTATCTTACTATGGCATTCGAGAAACTATTTGAACTGAAACCCGACAAAGAGTGGTGTAAGAAATATCAGGAGATTTTAAGATGAGTTTAAGGTTAAGACCGTTTAACGGTTTAGATGATTTACATTATTTATATGGAAGTCCAGTAGTTACGGCGAAAGATATAACTGAGCCTGTAGATGCGGACTTACGTGATAAATATAAGCTATCCAGAGCCAACGCTCATGTACGCCGCTATATTGATTTAACGCTTCCTTGTATCAACAGCTTGCTGTGTGGTAGTGGCCATAAACTGGCCGCTAAGTTGTTAGGCATTTCAGGGGAAGAATTGGAGGGAATAGCTAAATTCACGTACTGCGTAGATAAACACACTGGTGAACTTATCAACACACCAGAACGTGGAAGCTCTCCGAGCGATTATTTGTTCAACGGACAAGCGTTATTATACTTTATTAATAACTTACATGTTACTGAATCTATACATTTGGAGATATCTAGTAAAATCGCAAGCCTTATGGGAAATTGTGTATTCGAAATACAGAGGAAGGGAGGCGACTTTCAAGTGTATGGAGACTGGTGGGTGAAGGTTGTAGAAGGAGCACTAGCGCCTACAATAACGCAAGAAGTCTTTACAGACACAATGACTGCTTTGTTGCGGGCTGGAAAACTCGTGCGTTTGAGTATGTTAATTAATCTGTTAAACACGTGCGGCAGCGACCAAGATGTGAGAGATTATCTTAGTAGCGCACTTGTGTATAAACAGGTGCCAGTTATCCCATATAATATGCGCCCCAGCCTACACAGGAAGGACCACCCGTTAACTGCTGCGTATGTAAGGCTATATAATACCAACAATAATTACAGCATGTATGCAAACGGTTCCGTGGAAGACTTTAAGGAGTTTTATAAATCTCTCTACACGCTTTTAACATCTATAGTGTGTTATAATTATTTTGAAGGTGGAGAGTTAGTATCACCAGACCGAGATATGAAGCAAATACGTCCGTTGCTTGAAACTATCAAAGGCAAGCAAGGAATGATACGCAGTACTTTGCTTAAAAAGAAACAAGACTACTCAGGACGGTCTGTGGTGGTTATCAATCCGTTCATGCCTATCGACTGTATAGGTGTGCCGAGAAGTATGGTGCCAAAGCTTTATAGACATTTTGTACTCAACGATTGTAAATTTTCTCCGGAGGAAGTATTAGAGAAAATCAATGATAGCGGTTTCAATGAGATTATTATAAACGCCTTAGTACGTAAGGGAGTTATATCAAACATTCCTTTGCTCCTAGGAAGAAATCCCACGTTACACAGAAACGGTGTGCAAGGCTTTCACGTGGTGTTAACAGAAGGACGTGCAGTAGAAGTAAGCCCGCTGGTATGTCCAGCATATAATATGGACTTTGATGGAGATACAGCTTGGGATGCAATTTCGCTCAATCCAAAAGCAAATCTGGAGATTGAGAAATTAATCCTGACAGATAAGAATATACTTCTATCTAAAACAGGAGAGAGCACAATATGCCCGCGTATGGATATTATATACGGCTTGTATATGTGTACGCGCGAAGAGTATAAGGTGGGTGCGGTTGTAGCGAGTTATAGAAATGCATCAGAACTTAAAGAAGCTATATATAACCAAAACATACATGTATGGGACACAGTAACAGTTGCTGGAACACGTACAGGTATTGCAGGGAAATTAGCATTCGAATCATGTTTAACCACAGACGTAGCGAGGTCTATGGGCGAAACACCGGAAATAACTACCAAGACCATAAAACCCTATATAGAGAAAATGCAAAGCTTGCCCACGCATGTTTTCGATAATATAATCAATTCATTAGTAGAGTTGGGGTTCAAAGTAGCCTACCTGTATACACGTTCAGTGTCTATGTTAAAACCGATGGTTAGCGATACTGAAGCAGCTAAAAATTTTGATTCAGCATATGAAAGATTTCACGAAGCCATGGCTCCTATCAATGAGTTAAATGACTTAGGGTTTTATGACTCAGAGACTTATGGCGTTGAATACAGCAACCAATTAAGGGCTGTAGATAAGGCGTTGGCTGAAGGTATTTACGACAAGGTTGGCGACGATAGTATGTACACCCTTATGGCTAAATCAGGTGCAAGAGGCAATAAAAGTAACTTGGTTCAGATGTTTGGAAGCAAAGGACGTATTCAGAAATCGGATACTGAGTTATTCAATGTGGTTATCGAGCATAGTTTATGTTCGCAGTTAACACCTACTGAAGGTTTTATTGCTGCTAACGGCGCTCGCAAAGGACAAATGGCAAAATCGATTAAGACAGCAGATACGGGTTATTTAACACGTAAAATGGAGCACGTGGCACCGCCTCTAGTAATCACTGAGGTAGACTGCGGCACACACGATGGCATCGTTATTAGTAAGTCAGTTATAGCATCTTTTCTGTTTAAAGAGAATATGAACTCACAAGAGCGTGCGGCGCTAAACAAAGAGGCTAGCGATATATTTGTGCGTTTTGTTTCTGGCAGATACCGTGCTGACACTGGCTTAAAAATAACAAAGCAGGAAGCGCGAGCTATCGCGGACAAATCATTTGACGCTAAAGTAAAAATTAGGTCACCGCTTAAATGTAAGAATCCTTGTTGCCAGAAATGTTACGGGAATGATACATCTACTGGACGCTCAGCCGCTGTAGGTTTAGCCGTAGGTATGATTGCAGCGCAATCTATGGGTGAGCCGTGTACTCAGCTTACGATGAAAGAATTTCAGAAAGGAGGTACTGCCGGCTCTTCTGCATCTCCTTTTGATAGGCTTGAAGCCATGCTTTCGCAGAGTGACATCAAGAAGGCTGCAAAGGAAGGAAATTACAGCACATACGACCCGATAGCTTGGGCACCTGGAATTTTAAAGAAACAGGATTATCCGGGAACAAACATTCTGTTGGAGATAGTTCCAGCGGACGATATGCCTGAAGAAGAGCTCTCAAAATACGCTTACAATGTAAAGCGTATCGTTCCGGAAAGCGTGGCATACAAGGTGGAGCAGAAAGTGCGTTACGGAGAGCAGTTAAGAATAACGCGTGGAGATTGTTATATTCAAGAAGTAGCGCAGCTTTGCGGAATCGAAGAAGCTCAGATGACACTTCTCTATTCGCTATATTTCTTATTCAGAAGCCAAGTGGATTTAGTGCCTATTCATATCGAGACTATGGTGGCTTCCATGACAGGATATGCACCTATTCAGACAAATCTGAATGATTTGAAGATGGGTAAGTATTATACTCCTCATCAGTTGCATACTTTAGGGTTTGACTACTCTCGAACAAAATTCGTTGGTGCTGTACGTGGTGTAGCTACAGTAGTTAATACTAACGCAAACTTCATGGAGTCTCTAATAATGGAAGACCAGCGTCGTGTTTTGTCAGAGGCTGTACTGAACGGATTAGTTGATTTGGAAGATAATCCGCTGGTGCAGATAGCTTTGGGGCAGAAAGCTAAATTGGGTACAGGATTGAATGAAAACTTTTTGGAGGATAGATAATGTCGTACGAGATTGGGGATGTCATTCTTTGTGGTGTTATCGTAGGGGTTGTTACAAAGCCGGGCCGGCAAGTAGTGTGTGCCGGTTCGGATGGTAAAGAGCATACTTTTAATGAGAAGAATTGCACGTTGGTATGCTCATATAAGGATACGCTTATTGCGTTTGAAAGGGGGATACGCAGTTGTTGCTAGGTAGTATTGTTGTTGCAAACGACTTACTCGGCGTTGTTGTTGGCATAACGCCTACAACCATCACATTGCGTGACAAGCACGGAGAAGACCGTGAGGTAATCAGAAAATCGTGCGCAGAAATTTGTAACAGTCATGCGTATGCAGCACTTTGGTATACAAAATTAGCTGGTAAGCAAAGGGGATAGGAACATGCGAAGAGTCAATATTCTTGGAAAAACCTACGAACTGTTTCCCGACACATTGCATAAGTATGATGGTTATTTCTATAACGGTGAGGTGTATGGCCACGCTCCAATTGAGGTAAAAATTATTGGTTACGTGATTGAGGAGAAGCAGAAGATAGCGATATGCAAAAGAACACACAGAGAGCTATATCCAGTGCTATATACAGTCGTGGGTTTATCCGGAATCGTTACTCTTGGTTTGTGCTTAGCGGTTGTTCTCTTTGATGTAGATGTTCCGCATTGGACAATGGAGCAAAACAGAGATGAAATAATAGGAGATTTGGATGATGGTGTCACGCGTACATCTCGTACGTTTGCTTACAGTGAGTATGTAACCTACGACGGTGAAAATGTTCTATTATTTTTTGACAGTAAGAATAAGAATATTGAGGTATCTGTGTCAATAGGCGAAAAAACATCAGAGTACTTACCGTACGATAAGGCTTTTTGTGTGCCTATGCAGCTATCTCTCAACGAACAGGAAATAACGCAGGGTGTTCTGCACATTAAGGCAGGTGATGAAGTCACCGATTATCCGTTAGTTGTAGAATACTTAGTAAATAAAGCGCCTACTCTGGAAGTTGGTAATATTACTGACAATATTGAAGCTAACAAGCGTTACGAGGCAGGTGTACCTGGTAACACTGTGTTACCAGGAGAAACAAAAGATAACGATGATTATAAGAGCTATGAAGATAGTAATACAGATTTTGAGTCGTTTGAAAAGATAACATATAAAAATCCTGATGAGCCTCTTGAGGGTGAAAGTGAGGACGTAAGCGATGAATGATTACGAGAGATTTATCATAGCACGGTGGATGTATTCTATTGGTGAGCAGATTATGTCAGATGCCGAGTACACTGTGCTATTTGATACTATAAAGATAACACATCCGGATAGTGTGTATTTAACACGTTCATGGTCGAGTGACCCGTGCCCGATTGAACTGTTAAAGAAGTACGGATATGAGAACGCTATACGCGATATTATTCTGTCTGATAAGACGGAATCCATACCTAGTATTAACGACTGGGTTACGTTGCGTGGGATGTACTCTGACTTGAATGAGGAGGCTACTCTGTCGTTCAAGCATGATGGGTGGAATATTCAGGCTGACTACTATAACGGGGAACGTGTTAATATACAAACACGTGGCCGTTTGCGTGACGCTATATCTGCTAAGGTGGTAGGTGACATGATACCTTACAGAATACCTGAAATGGGAAAACGTAAGATATGTATGGAAGCTACAGTACCACATGCAGCCTTCGCTGAGATGAAAGCGGAGATAGGTTCTAAGTCACAACGTGGTGCAGTATCTACTTGTTTAGCACGACCTGAATATACCTCTATGTTATCATTGAATGCGTTTTCAATAGTTGGAGATGAGCAGGTAATGAATCCATTCGAACTCTTGGAGTCTTGGGGATTCCAGACGGTTCGCTGGACAAAAGTGCACAATTGGGACGAACTTATCGAGGCTATGCACTTGCTTGACAAAGAGCATGACACATACCCATACCCAACCGATGGACTAGTACTGCGTTGCTCATTAACACGCGCTATACGGTTATTAAGCTGGGAGGAGCCTATATACAAATCGTATGTTACAGGTTATGATGAAACGTACGGTATGTACCGAGTGGGTGTTAAAGCTAAGATATATCCTGTTAGATTACCAAATAGTACACAGAGGTTAGTATCCTGTACAAACTATCAACGAGTTATAGACAATAATCTGAGAGTAGGTTATCCTATAGCTTTTCGATTCTCGTCTATGGCTATTGCTGATTTAGATGAAGTTTCTACGAGACTTTTGCAAGAGCAGTGGGTAGGACGTGAAGCCGAATATCGGCAGTGGGTTAATGAAAGAGAGCGTATATCGAGTGAGGGTTAAACTGTATACTCTAATTCTGCTCTTCGTTTTGTTGTCGGCATTTACAACGTACGGTGAACCTGTGGCCAGTATCGAAATAGTGAAGCAACCGCAACGTGTAATCTATGATGTGGGAGAGGATATAGATTTATACGGATTGGAGTTGAAGATAACCTATATAGACGGATACACGGAAACAGTCGGTTATTCGGATGTAACCTACAGTGGATACAATCCGTTACAAGAGGGTTCACAGTTAATTATTGTTAACTATAAGGAATACTCTGTACCGTTAGCCGTCACTGTAAAAAGAGGCACATTACGGAGTATAAATGCTAAATTAAAACAAAGAGGAACTTGGATAGAAGGTACGCGATTAACGAAAGATGATTTCGCAGTTACAGCTACTTATGATGTTGGAAGTTCCAGAGAGGTTATGGATTACGAGTTTACTCCTGACGTTATAGTAAAAGGGAGAAACATTATTACCATAACTTATCAAGATAAAACTGCTCAGGTTGTAATCGATGGTCAAGAAAATGCGTGTCAGAATATTAGAATAGAGAATCCTGGTACGCAGGAGTTTAATGTGGGAGAGCCGTTCAATTGGAATGGTTTAAAAGTAATAGCTCACTTTTTAGATGATTCAGAAGTGGATATCACATCTAAGTGCGAAGTCAAGGGAGTGAATACTGGGAAAGCTGGTTCATATTATGCTGAAGTTTCTTTCGAAGACAAGATTGTCACCTACCCTGTTGAAGTAGTTAAATATGTTTTCGACCACGCCGACGTTTCGCGGTGGAGTGTTGAGCATGAAGTTGATGTATTCTTTCTGAATCATGAAAAGCCGGTTGTCGTCGGCAAAGATGCTGTGCATGTCACTGATGACAATAAGACTGGAGTGAGAGTATTTGATATTGTGTGTTATGGAAATACGTACACGGTAACTACTGACATTCCGGAGAACGAGCGCAGGTATATTGGGAGTCGTAGGATTCTAGTCACAGTACCTATCGGAGTTAAGTTAACACCAAACTTCAATGGGGTACTTGGATATATTCCTAAGACTAAACTGGAGTCTGCATGTAATGTGGACATTAGTCTTAATATATTTATGCCCAAGGATTGTGTGGCTATAAGCGGACTACCTGCCAATATGGTTCTAAAAAAGAATAGCAGCACTTACTTCACTCTTGGCCTAGATTCAATACCATGGGATTCCCAGACGTATTATAATTTTAATGCCAAATTGGAGGTGCCAAATGAATAAACTCGCGGGCATTAAACTCGCGTCATTCTTAGTTGGAGTAATATCGCCTATAGTTATAGTAACAGCGGCATGGTTGCATATGACAAAGGCGCCCATTCCAGTAGAGACTGAAACGGTTGCTGAATACGAGCCGTCTGTAGTTGATACGTTTGTGGTGGATTATGACCAATATGGCAGTATGTATGTGGGAGAAACTATTGTACGTTGTGAGATAGTTAATAACTCAATGAACACAACGCCTTGTAATGTTTATCTTGTCGATGAAAGTGGTATACAAATTACCGACAAAGAGCACTTATTAGTCTCAGGACGCGCCAGTGTTCTTAATATTACGTGGGAAAAAACCGAGCCTGGGGAATACCCCGTAAGCTTGGTGTATGAAATAGAAACAGAGGCAGGGGAGTCGATAGTTACATGCCCATATATTATATTGTTAAACGGAGGTTATAGTGATGTTAAGAGATGATGACGTGGAGCGTATTGTAGAGATAGGCGATGAGTTTGGAGTAACGCTTACTGAAGATGATGCGCGTACCATATGGACTGCTTATGCGGAGAGAATGGGTGATTTAAATATCGAAGTGCCTTTCAGCTTTGATGAATTAACTAACATTGTACTTACAACAGCGAAGGAGTTAGGTATGTGTGAAAAGTAAATTTCTATTTGTTATTTTATTTATTAGCGCGCTGACTATCAGTGCATGCAGTAAAGGAGTTGTAGCGGAGACAGAGTTATCAACTCCGGAGAGTCTTGGTATCACAAGCACAACTTTTGACGTATATGGTGATGACATAGTTTTTACAGTTAGTGGGACGGAAGCTATACAGTCAGTAACAGACACGCAACTTGTTGTTTTACCTAACCGTACAGAATTTGATACTGTAACTGTAGATTATATTCAGGGAAATTCACTTAATAATTTTCCGGAGGCGTACTACAACGGGTTATCAGATAAAACAACAAGCGCTTTAGTGAATGATAAATTTACTACGGCTGACGAGTGTTATGGGTTTTTAACAACTAGTAAAAACAATTACCTGTTATTTAAAGGTCCTATAGACAAGGTGGATTATTTGTCTGCCTTGATGGAAAGGTTCGTGGAATAAACTATGAGCCGCGGCAATAGGGGCAGTATTTTTATTCTGTCCCTTGTTGTCTGTTTTGTATTGCAATGTAGTAATGCGCAAGCTAGTACATCGCAGTACAGGGATAATAATTGGTATTGTACAGATACAGGATGGGTACTACACGGAGATGATTGGTATTACGTGGGAGCAAATAATGTAATGTTAACGAACACTTACATAGACGGCTACTACCTTTCCTATACTGGTAGAATGATTAACGAAAGCGCGAGTGAGCGTTCTGTTAACAAATTCATACAAGCCATACAAGCATACGACACACCTAAATTTGAGATTGAAGTTGATGTGAGGAGTTTTGTTGATGCCGCCGGTGGCAAGAACATATACGGCCCACTTACAACGCTAACAGAAAATGGATTAACTTATGGGTGGTATGACGTTAATTTATATGATAAAATGCGCGCCGACCTACAATATATGCGCGCCGTTTTGGAACCCACAGTCGTACAAATGTTAAATAAGTCAGAGCAAGACATCATAAGCCAAGCACACGATACGGTTTGCGCATTGTTAGAGTATGGGTCTGAAACCAATGCTTCAGATAGCCTTAGAAGCGGACAGGGAGCTTGTGGTAGTTATGCTGTTATATTTAAGTATTTACTTAACGCTTGTGGTATTGATTGTGATTATGTGAGAGGGTACACGAGTGGAGGATTACATGCTTGGAATAGAGTGGTTGCGCCGGATGGTACCTTTCTGGTTGATGTATGTTGGGACGACATGTCACAAAGTCGAGATTGGTATATGAAAGAGGTGTTACCTAATCATATTGAAGTCAATAGATAGGAGGTGTCTTTTTGTTAATACACGTTTACACTGTTAGGGTCAATATGGAGGGAGAGTATAACGAGTGGCATGAAACTCTCGAGGCTGAGCCTATGGACACAGGCTGGATGAGTAGAAGTGGCACATATACACTATCCTTGTTCAGTAAAGATATTCAGTGTTCCTATGTTGATTTTGGTTACAAAGCTACTGTAGCTGTTGAGCAAGAGGATTGTGGACTTTTTGACAAGTTGCGTAAAGCGTTATGGCAACGCGTTATGTATGACTTGGAAGAATACAATAAAGCTATGCTCAGGTGTTTAGACAAGTTGAACGTTTAAGAGATAAGGAGGTATTTTATGAAAAGACGTATAAGTATTGTAGCACTGTTTCTGGTTTTCACATTGTGTAGCACCGCGTATGCAGGACAGTGGTTCAAAGATGGGAACAAGTGGGCGTATACAGACGATGCAGGGAACCGTATCAAAGAAGGCTGGTTTCAGGATGCAGATGGTAAAGTATACAACTTTAACGGTGGAGTTACTCGGTCAGGATTTTACAAAGAGGGAGATAATTGGTATTACTTCGACCCTATATCCGGTGAAAGAAAAACGGGTTGGATAACGGATAAGGATAAAACTTATTTCATGAATGTAGCAGGTGTAATGCAGACTGGGTGGCAATACATTGACGGTCTGTGGTACTATATGGACGGCACAGGCGCTATGTGCGCTGATAAGGTATTGGATATAAATGGAAATCGTTACTATTTCTTCAGTAACGGACATATGGCAGCCAATGAGTGGGTGTGCGACAATACGTACTTCGCACAGACAGATGGTAGAATAGCCACAAGTACATGGGTCGATGATGGAAAGTATGCGAGCAGCACAGGAAAAGTAACTGATAAAGAGAGTACAGAGAAGAAGGAAAAGATTGATAATAAAGTCTTTACCTTGCAGGAGTATAAGGGATTTGCTGACGATTCCTATAGTCGATATTCTAATTCTATCGAAAATCTCATTGAGTCAATAGAGGATTATAGGGAAGAATGGAACGACGACCATGTATATAACTATGAGGGCGACGACGATAGTTATGTGGATAATAACGAGTTACCTGAGTTTACACAGGACGATAAATTAAATAAGGCAGCTTCTTTGCGTGCGGTTGAATTAGCTTCGCAGCAAAGAGCGTCTGGCGCTAGGCCGGATGGTAGACGTATGGAGACAGTACTCGAAGACTATGATATAAACTATGCCCGCGTAGTTGAGAGTGTAGCATTTGGTCAAGCTGATGCAGATGCGTGCTTTGAGGATTTGAAAGACAATAGTACGCACACAAACTACTGGAAAGAGAAATCCTATGCGAGAATAGGCGCAGGGCTGGCCTATGATACAGATGGTAAACCATACTGGGTTGTATTGTATGTAGAGTAGAGAAAACAAAACGAGCAAACTACCGCACAGTTTGCTCGTATATTTGAAGGAGGCTATATGAGATATTATAATGCTTGTACATATGACCACGTTAATGAGTTAATACGAGATGTGGTTATCGATGTCGAAGATGGTAGGATATGTAATATTTATATGTGTCCAGATTTCGCGCCTACAGCTGATGATTTCGATTGTAAAGGTTTGGTCGTTATACCGTCGTTTATGGACAGTGCTGTTACTTTACCTGGTAAAGATGTGTTCAAACTGTTTGGCCTAGACCTCTCTAGTTGTAATACACTTGATGGGTACTTACAGCGTATATCGGCTACAGTAACGAAGAACGGTATCCGTGGTTACGGATTGAATACTTTTGTAGTTGGTGATAACGGAGCGGCTAGAATTAAAAAGCTTATGGATACCATGATGCCCGATAAACCTTGTTATGTGTACTTTGATGACATGACAAATGTTATCGTCAATAGGTGTATCTTAGAGGAGGCTAAGAAATATATCATAGTCGATAAAGAGATGGTTGTAGACGGCAGGCTCGATGTGTACCAAATAGCAACTCTCAAGAAGCTGACGAATTTATTTGATTTTACACAAGACGAGCTACAGCTAGCTCTTCTATCTTTCCAGAACACACTCTTTGAAAAAGGAATAACGAGTGTTCGTGTACTCGATACGTTTGGCGGGAAAAGCACATTAGATGCTGTACACGCTCTAACAGTATCCGGAGACTGGAAGATTGAAACCGTCATGTACGTCCCGTGCTATCCTTTCGATACGATGGAGGAGATTTGGGACAGATGTGCGTTATACAAAAAAGTAGAGTGCAGTAATATACATGTCATGGGGATAACGGTAACATTGGATGGTTCGATTGATTCAGGCCAAGCCGCTTTGATACAACCCTACGACGTAGATAAAGAATGGTATGGTGACATCCTTTGGAACCGCTCTAAGCTTCAAAGTATTATTCGTGAATACATGCCTAAAGGGTGGGATATCAACGTGAACGCGTACGGAGACAGAGCCGTGTCGTTTGCGACAGACGCTTTGTGCGGGAGTAAGTCTTATTGGGGTACCGGTAAGAAAATTATAACGCACGCTTATCTTATGAACGATGTAGATATTCAGATGTGTAAAGAAAATGATATCACAGTATGTGTGGAACCTAACGCGGTTCCCTACCGCAATACGTTCTATGAGGGAGACAGTGTTATGATAGGAGACCGAGCATACGTGCAGTATCCAGTAGGCCGTCTGATGTATGCAGGTGTGAGTGTTATAGCAGGCAGTAACCTTCCTGTGCAACCAGAAATATCACCTATTGACGGTATTTACAAGGCATCGCATAGAGGTGGTGTAGATGACGTAACACCCTATCAAGTAATGCTGTCCTATGGTTTGCAGGCTTACATGTTGTTCGACATAGCCAGCAATTATGGTAGCATCGCGATTGATAAGAAAGCTACTTTCCTACTCATTGATAAAGATATTATCAACATGCGTGAAGATTTAATATGCGATTGCCGATGCTTAGCAACGGTTGTCGACGGAGACGTGTTATGGATAAACGACACAGATATGACTAAGTGGGCTCGTAAATAATGTTTCTATGCTAGAGGGAGCATCGCTCTCTCTAGTTGAGGTGAGATATGGAATTATATAATCATAATAAAACAACTTACGAAAGAGCTTTGGAATATTTACACGAGTATAAAGAATGTGCTATTGTGCAGGCTACAGGCACAGGTAAGACATTTATAACAATGGCGTTGTTGGATAGCATTTTTGCCGGTATGACTGTTTTATATGTTGTACCAACGTTAGCTATAGCTCAATCCATAACTCTGAATGACGAGTGGTATTATGACAATGTCACATTTGTAACGTATTCTAATCTACGTAATATCGATGCGGATTACGATGTGGCTATTTTTGATGAATTACACAGGAGTGGAGCAAGAACATGGCTGCCTCAGGTAACACGCCTTAAAGAGTCTGTGACTTATGCTTTGGGTTTATCTGCCACCCCTTGGCGATTTCTTGATAACAAACGGAATATGGCAGAAGAGTTATTTAAAAATCACACAATCTACGGTCCGGACATAGAAGAAGCCATTAATAGTGGTATACTCGTCGGATTTGATTATGTGGCCATTTTATCTGAAGTAACCGAGTATGTGGATTTGATAGAGAACTACAATCCGTCTTTGGAAATCCGTGCACGGTTAGCAGGATTAGATTTAAGTGAGTACAACCTAGCACAACGCATACAAGCTAACATTGACACAGAACCGCGTAAGTGGGTAATTTTCTATGCAGACACGGATGCGTTAGAACAAGCTGATACTGACATTAAAAACTGGCTGGGAGATATACCCATTTACCAACTTTCTTCTAAACAAACACAGCGTGTTAATAAAGAGAATTTAACCGCTTTTAACAATACTAGCGGTACTTGTGTCATTAAGTCTGTTGATATGCTGAATGAAGGTGTGCATCTTCATAACGTTACTGGCATAATATTCGCGCGTAAAACCGTTAGTGGTAATGTCTTCTTGCAGCAGTTAGGCAGAGCATTAAGCGCCAGTAATCATGTCGTGCGCCCTAAGATAATTGATTTGGTCGAGAATTACAATAATATCAAGGTTTTGAAAGCAGGCATATCACATAGCCGTACCGTTACTGGAAAGTCGGCATCAAAAGAAGAGAATGTGCTGAATATAACGCAAGTGCTTATAAGTTATGATGATGTTTTTCTTGAACTTGAAGATATATTGGCAAAAGTGACAGGTAAGTGGTCAGATTGGGAGGATATAGTACTTAGAGAGTATTATTCAACCGAAGGTTTAGCGGTGTATAAACGCTTGAATGATAAAACAAAGAGTGAGTGTTCTAAGCGTGCGAAGCTTCTAGGACTTACACATAACACACAGTGGACGGACGAAGAAGATGCCATCGTTAGGAAATATTATACGCATGAGAAAACTTCTATATGGAAACGTCTCCCAGGACGTACACAAACAGCCATAAACAATCGTGCCTATAAGTTAGGTGTGATTTCTAAATGGACAGCTGAGGAGGATTTATTGTTAATGAAAGAATGGTCAACAGAAGGACTATCTTTGTTGCAGAAGTTACCTCGTCACGAGCTAGATGATATCTACGAAAGAGCCGGTAAACTGGGGTTACGATAAGAGTGTCTTTGTGTAAAAAGAAATATGTATTTCACATATTTAAGTAACAGGGAGAGAAATTTCCCTATGTGACTTATGAACGAAAGGAGATTGTTTATGGGAGATATTGTTAGTGTTGTAAGGCATAAATATCCGGACGTGGTAAGTGTTATTGTTAAGAATGACTGTGTAGAAGTTGTAGTTCCTGAGATTACAGACGCAATCGAGGACTTTCTGTTTTCGGTGGTGGGTTCTACATGTCACATAAGACGGGAGAATGGAGGTAATTCAAGTGGATGTTAAAGAGCTTGCTAAGGTTCTACGGGCAAATGTGCCTGGAGCAGAAAGAATAGTACGTGACGGGATGTGTCTGTTCGTGCTGTGTAAACAATCTGAAGTTGACGTCACACCATATTTGCGTGAAGTAGATACAGGAGAGTATTCTGTGTGTACAGTAAAAGCACGCACAAGCTTTGCAGACGAGATAACGAGCAAAGGCGACGTTATAGCATAACTTATGTTGGTCACTGCAGCTTCGTTACGAGAACATGTTACACGGTTAGAGTCCGTGTGCGAATTATACATTCGTGATAAAGATGTATTCTTTGACACGCACGAAGATGCATATCAAAGAATATGCGGCACTATTGTATGCGATTTTGTATCATGCTTTAAAAGTGCTTACAGTTATTTGAACGGTATAGATAACATAGAGTCATCTAATATCTCTATTAAAACTTCATATAGAGATATTGTAACACAATTAGATGCAAGCGGGAAGATATGGCGAGAGTGTCACAAGAGAGTACCTAACTCTATTTTAGACGATATATACGACACATACAACAACTTGAACATACTAAGGGATTTACGTAATATACCTGTACACGAAGCACAATGGGGCGGATTATTACGTACCCTGTCGCAAGGTGTATTTGAAAGTATCTTTTATATGACAGCACTTATGGGCAGTTGTATTGAAGAGAAGCTGGATTATACCAGATACTTTGATATAGCATTAAATGTGTACGACGCTATGGAAGCACTAGTGTACGACAATTAGGAAGGAGGTTTATTGTGTCAGACATTAAACTTGATAAATTAGTGTTACGCACGAAGTACGGAAGATTTCCTACATCTCTAGAATATAAGCTGGCTCAGCAGAAAACATTTGACACTCCTGAAGAGTTAGAGCGTTTTCTGGATAGAGAAGAGCATATTCGTAAAGTTGCAGATAGTTTACCTGATAGCTGGCGTGTATCCGACCCAGCGTTGCGTAGGGAACATGCTATTGAGTATTTGCAAAAAGTAAATCCGGGGGTATTAGAGAATGGCAATTTACGGGATTGATTTAGGCACTACAAATAGCTTATTGGGATTCAAGGACAAGCTGTTAACAGGATTGGTGCCTTCTATTGTAAACTTTAAGAGAATGACGGCTGGTGCGGAAAACAGAAACGACCCTGAGAGTGTGCGGTCTTTCAAAGTGGACATTTCCATGGGAATCGAGGGTACATTATCAATTAAAGCTTCTGCTGAAGTGCTGCGTGAGCTGAAGCGAGAAGCTGGTTTGAAAGGTAATATTAAAGCTGTCATAACAGTTCCGGCAGACTTTGACGACAGCCAGCGCAAGGCGACAATTAGAGCTGCTGAGTTAGCTGGCATTGAAGTAGTTTCCCTGGTAAACGAACCAACTGCCGCAGCCCTCTATATAACTAAAGGAAAGAAAGAGGTGGCGGTTGTATTCGATTTAGGAGGTGGCACATTCGATGTGTCTGTAATCGACAGTCGTTTCGGAAATTATGATGTGCAGCATTCTGCAGGAGACCCGAGGTGCGGCGGCGATAACCTGGATATGCTGATTATGCGTAATCTGTGTAAGACTGGTGGCGTACAGCTATTTCGCTTGGATAAAACTCAGCAATTACAATTACGACTGCTGTCTACACAGACAAAGATTGACATGCAGAAACAGCGTAAAGATTTAGATGTAGACCTTCGTTCATTCGGTGGCTGTGTAATTAAGTTCAAAGAGTCTACTTATATAGGTCTTATGAAGATGGCTTTTATGAAGTGCATTACACTTTTGCATAGAGTTATTGACAGCTCTCTCGAAGTAGGTGCAAAATACGATATGGTTCTTGTAGGAGGTTCTACACGATGTCCATACTTGCGCGAGTGGATTGCCCAAGAGATTGGGCAGGAGCCTGTAGCTCTCACCTATGACCCAGACAAAGCTGTAGCTTTTGGAGCGGCTATGTACGCGGATATGTTTGAACAGGGCGAGATTGACTACATGGTTTCTGACGTAACAAAAGGTTTATCTATTGGATTAAGTGATGGCACGGCGAAAGTAATCATCCCTCCTAACAGCAAAGTGCCTATCGAGGAGGAAACTATGCTACACAATCCGGTAGAAGCCGAACGATTGACTTTAGAGTTATATCAGGGAGACAGTGGGCTGAGTGTGAATAACTCGTATATCGGCACATTGACTTATGATTATGGAGAAACAAAAGCACCTTTTACTGGAGTGGTTATGGTAACAGTAAGTGTAGCTACTTCTGGTGTGGTTTCGCTATCTTGTAAGGAATTAGGCAAGCCTGCTGTAACAAAAGAGCTGGTGGTGAAGTGATTGTAGGTGTTAAAGATATTGAACAATCTGATGTGCGTATTCACTGTACAGATGTGGAATCACTCAAGCAGTATTGCGAAATGCTGGTACCACGTATTATTAGACATAATCGGGCTATAGTTGCCAATCAGCAATATTATGTTGCACTGATTGTGCGTGATATACAATCTATTCCTTTTGCACGAAGGAAGGAACTATATGAGGGCTTGTTGTCTGATGTAAGTATAACAGGAGTAGCGAACACCCTTTACGATTTCGCTGATATTATAGCGGAGATAGATATAAACAAGTTATCAGAATTTATACTAAGAGGTGATAGTTAAAATGATTACACGATTAGAGAACAGAATCAAACTCAAGAATAATATCCTCACATTCATTACCGACAAAAATGAAGAGGTCTCTATTAGTCTTGATGAGAGTGCAATTATTAAACTGCGTTGGTTGCTTGGGTCAAGTAATGAGATGACGTTTTCGTCGAAAACGTCGGAATGGGATTTGTTTTTTGGCCCGTATATTAAAGGCGCAACCACAGGTTACATTTTTCAGGCTATCAACCTGTATACGAGAGAGTGTTATAACTTGACAGTACCTTTCACGGAGAACATCGGTATTAATGACATTAAGAGTTGTTTGATAATTCTTATTGGATAAGGAGGCGCTGTATGAAGCGTAGGAAAAGAAAATACACTAAGACAGTGAAAAGCTTAGTGACGCCAGATATGTGGATAATGGTTCAGGAACTGAAAGTAATCACAGGAAAGTCGAAAGCTTCTATTATCAGGGAAGCTTTAAGTGATTACGAGAAGAAAGTTCGTGGCGAGTAGTATGCTTAGGACCGAATTAGAAATGCTGACAGGTAAACTTATCCGTGGAGATTTGACGCCTGTTGTGTACGATTTAATAAAGGACAGCCCCTTTAAGGATGACCTGTTGGAGTACAGCTCTGCGGTTAGGGAGGAAACGGAAGATGTTATTGAGACGAGGCTTTCCAGACATGCCGACGACGACGGTGGTTTTGGAATTGATTTCAAGGACTGGCTCGCCAACGAAGTACAGCCTATCGCCATACCAAGGTATGAGAAAAATACTAGGAGAAAGGCGTTACGGCGCTCTATTACAAAGCGAAAAGGTTGAAGAGTTAGTTGCCTGGAAAGATGATTTCACATTTAGTCATGATGACTTCAAATACACTGTATATGACCAAGACGAAGACCTACGTGATATGGGTATTATAGATATGGAGGATTTTAACAGTAAATATCCCGAAGCTATAGACCCTGAGGAAGTGGGGGTATATCACGTTGCCGATGCTTCAGGGCCAGAATATGTGCGTAAGTTCGAGGATAACATACCACCTGAACGTATGTCAAACTTCATACGACACGTGCTCAGTAATGTAATGAACAATAACGATGGTTGGAAAGCGTGGAAAGAAAAGCACCGAGTCGGAGTTATGGTACATTTTAACGACGATGATGAAGAGTTTAACGAATGTGAAATGCAAACAGAAGGTGACTCAGAAGAAGTTAGTGATAGCGCGGTGCTAGTGGCGAAACACGACTTGGCCTACTGTATGTATCGCATGAATCGTCTGAGCAGACGATGCGGTGTTAATATTTTATCGCTCGTCTACGCCTATCGTAAAATTGCTAATCAATTAAAATCACGCATACCAGATAAACCAGCCGCTTTGTTGAATAAGGGAGGGCCGGTTTATTACGCGAACAGCGAAGGAGACTGTACGACACCTATAACAAATCCCGCCGATAGAGCATTGACCTCAGCCCGAAACATACTTATAAAAGATGGCGGTGGTGTTTGGGTTGAATTTGCAGACGATTTCAAGAAATTGCAGCATTGTCTTACTGTCTTGTCAATAGATGTGAGAAACGACGACCCGCGTAAGTATACTTTTAAGTTCATAAAAAGTATTAGCAATAAGATACTTGTAGATAACTACACATATGTTACACGTAAAAACGGAGGGTATAACCGGGAGATACTTAAAACACTCAAGAAGGTCTCATTAGACTTGGTACAAAACACAAGTGTGGAGCAGCAATTTGACCCTCTAGCTATAGCTGTTAACTTAATCATCGACTCATCTGATACGCCTGCTGAAATTTACAGAGCATTCAATCGAACAGCGCCTAGTTGTAATCCATCGCTTGCATTATCTATGATACCGTTAATGCAGAAGCAGGAATTTATGCCAGTCATTTCTGCTCCAATCGGAGATGGAGATTTAAGTGGTGATGGTTTTTTGCTTGATATTACAGGAGAATACTTCTGTTTCAAGGGAAACATTTTGATACCGCCGACATGGGGGTTGTGCACCACCGGACGTATTTATATACACAACAGCGGTTATGCTGTATTTGAACCACTATCTGATATTGTATTGCTGGCTAAAGTAACAGACATTCGATATGCGTTAGATATGGAAGACTGGGAAAGCTTGCAGTTTATAACTATAGGACCTGGAGCAAGTCGACTCAGGTAGTATCTGCTCCTACAGAGGTGTACGATGAAAGAGGTATTTCTGACCGATTTAACAGCTGAAGATTTAATAAGGTTGATTGACGAAGGGGAGCGATTTTATGTCCGAACAAATAAAAGCAATATATTACCCGAACCTCACCCTACAGCTGAGCGTGACGCGTTTTGGTTCGAAGAAGCTCCTAGAGCCTGCGAACCCTTACGTAGAACCATTAACAAACAAAAAGATTCTAGTGAGGGTTGACATGCTGGAATGTTTACGCGATGTGTGGGGAACAAGCATATTGGTTGGACGAGACAATATCTATAAACTTGTATCGGGTGATACAGACGATAAAACCTACAGAAAGCTGCTTTGTTCCTATTATCGCACGCATGCGGCTTTTGCAAATTATATTGATTACATTTCAATATTTGAGCGGCAGGACGTACCGTTTATAAAGAAGTTTGTAGACGAAACCAGGCGCTTATTGCGCGCGTATGGAACTTTAGTAGATGCTACAGTATCTACGTATGCTGGTACGAAATTTCTACTGGAAACTGATGAATATCGGTGGTATGCGATAACGCCTGTTTGTGATTTATCGGCATTGAAAGGAGTAACGTATATTAAATGATGTGGCAAGGGATTTTCATAGATACCAAAGGCGTAATTCACCAATTTTATCAGGCAGAAGAGCGTGCGTATTATCGGTTGGATATTTGCGTACGAGGAACTCCGTTTATAGTAGACCCGAATGGAGTTGAGTATTCACTTTTTAAGAAAAAGGCGACTTACACGTTTGGCGATGAGACCGTGTACAAAGAATATCAGGATTTACGAGATACCATCTATAACATGCAGGGCGAGGAGTTCAAAGAGACTCGGTGGACTGAAGGCAAGTTTTACTGTATAACTACAAAGATAAATAAAGCCAAGAGCTTTACTTCTCGAACTACTGTTTGTAATGGCGTGCCAGTAGAGTTTGAGGCGCATATTGGAGAACAGTTCTTTCAGTACGCGAAAGCAGAACAGCCTGTGTTAAAGCTCGACCCGCTCAACATAAGCGAGTACAAAGAGAAGGCGATAGACGCAGGCACGGAGGACCATGCCACGTATGTAACTCCATACTACCCATACGAAACGCTTATACGTCGCTATGATTTACAGCACATAGAATCCAAGGATTTCGTGGTGGCAACTGACCCAATCTTAGCTGAGCGAAGATTAAAAGAGTGGTACGAGGCTGATGCCAAGTTTAAAGGCTTCGATACGGAGACTACCGGACTGGATGTATGGATGTATGGAGAAGACAGGTTAACTGGTATTATTTTATCAATAGGTAAGGAAGTCTCTACTTATTTCCCATTCGGCATGAAAAAGATGCCTAACTTGTCTAAATCCTTTATGGACAAGCTTATGGCCTATTGTAAAGAACAGGAAGACAGGTTGGTTGCTCACAATAAAACATTCGACCGTCAGGTGATGATGAAGGAAGGATATGATTTGCGGATTAAGTGGGATACTAGGATTATATCATTCATGCTTAATCCTGTCACTGTAAAGGGCGCTCATGCACTGAAAGAATTACTATTTAAGCTTAATGGTAAAAAGTTTCTTGAACTTAACGAGATATTTATATCTGCAAAGAACATTGACTTTAGTATTCTACCAGAGAACATCGTACGCTTATACGCCTGCGCCGACGCTACTAACGCAGTGGAGTTGTTAGAGAGTCTCATACCGCAAGTGCCCGCCGATATGTGGCCTATTATTTTAATAGAGATGCAGCTTGCGGACCTTAAAGCTGACCAAGAGTACTATGGTATTCGTGTAGATGTGAAGAAGTATAAGGATAATTATGAGAACTGTGAATATGTTTTGGATATGTTGCTGTCTGCTTTTAGGAAGATGACACACGAGGACGGTAATATTAACTCTGCGGATGTGCTTTCGACACTTATATATGACAAGATGGGATGCAAAGTACTTATGCGAACAAAGACTGGAAAACGCTCAACATCTGGCAAAGCAATAGAAAAGCTTGCTAGTCAACGAGCATCTAAACCGCACAATATTACAGAGAATATTGTGGATTTGCGGGGTAAAGTAGTTATTAAAGCCGAAGAGCTTGCCAACTCTCAGTATCCAGCCCTAGTCATTCTGTCAAAATATCGTGAGTATGTGAAACGCAAGACAGCGTTCTATGCAAGATTCGAGAGGACTATGAAGACTGGTAGGGTACATTTCTGGATAAATCAGAACGGTGCTTCCTCTGGACGCCAGTCTTCGCCCATGCACCAGTTGCCGCCAGAACTGAAAGATGTAATCGTATCTGATTCGGAATTAAAGGACTTATGGGGTCCAGATTACTCGCAGGTCGAGTTGCGTATGATAGCTTTCCTTGCGGGAGAGCAGGAACTTATCGATATGATGAAAGACTCACATAACGATGTACACCGCGTGTGTGCCTCGTTTATTACAAACAAAGAGCAATGGGAGATTACCAAAGCTGAACGTAATATCAAAAAGCGTGTTAACTTTGGTGTTGTCTATCTCATTTCTGGATACGGTTTGGCAGGCCAATTATTTGGACCCGGCTATACTGACGAGCAACGTGAATTCTGTCAAGAACAGCTAGATGCATTCTACAAGAGATTTAAAAGAATTGATTTGTATCTAAAGAAGAACGCGTTACGTGTGAAAGAAAAAGGCTTCATGCGTACAAAGTTTAATCGTGTTAAGTATTTTAATGAGATTTTTGACCCAGATATTACAAATAAGAAACGTGCCTCACTTATACGTCAGGCGAATAACATGCCTGTTCAAGGAACAGCTGCAGACCTCATGAAGATAGCGGAAGTGAACATGTACGAATGGATACGCGAGCACGGCTGGAACGAGTTGGATAAAGACGGTTTACCATATGTGCGCGTTATGCTTTCCATACATGATGAGGTTCTAATATCTGCTAGTCGCGATATCGCCATGGAAGAGATTATGGATATGATAACGACATGTATGCAGATAGAAATAGAAGGTGCTCCGCCTTTCTTCGTACAACCGGCTAAGATGGATAACTGGGGAGGTCACTCAGATGATTCTTTGGCCGTACCTATACCATATCGTGACCAACTTGTTGCTGATTATCGCAGGACTTGTAAGTCTGTATTTAAACGTTCGTTTTACTCTGTAGACATGGATGCTGAGAAGCGCGCAGAGTTAAGCGTAGACACAAGACTCTTGCGTGAGAAGATTAAAAGTTACATGCCGTATACACAGTTTACTAAGCTTTATGGGGATTATAGTGATGAGTTAACTCAAGAAGGCAAGGAGTCCGCACTCGAAGCTTATATAGTATCTGGCGCGAAAACGTACACAGATGATAATTACAAAATATTACTGAATGCCTATCGAGACAAAGAACTGTACGATTACATGCATGGCTTAATCACCAAATATGGCACAGACCCGGAAGTAGTAGCAGCGCATGTACGTCATCCATCGTTAACGCATGAGCTGATTGACAGGTTTAAGGATGCGATGAAAGGTCTAGATTTAGACCATATTGGTCAGATAAAGTTTGCTACAAAAGAGTACATGAAGTCTGGCAGTACCACTACACCCGTTACAATCAAATCGGCAGAAGAGGAACCTAAAACGATGGATAAAGATTTGTTCTTTGACCAGACAGAAAATCTTTATCAATTTGACAAAGACGGTAATATTATTTATGAAGAGGAGCCAGACGATGATGACAGTTATGATGTGGACGACAACGAGGCCAACTATGTGTTATACAGAACTTCAGGTGCAATCTACAAAGCGTGGCGCATGGTAAACACTATCGTGCTTGATGTTAATAATCTTACCTTCGAACAGATGGATAAAGTTATAGCTAAAGTCTGGCAACATAGAAAGGATGATGGGTTTTACAAAGTATTTTTGTTAGTAGATGGTAAGATGGTAGATACGAAGTTCCGAGTTGAGGAACTAGACTTGGAGGAAGTGTCAGCTCTTATTACAAAACTGGAGAAAATGCCTGCATGAGAAAGTATGTAATAGTATCATTTCTTAGTGCCGTATTTCTTCTTGTTTTCGGCGCTATGATATTTAGTGTTTTGGCGATTACTGGGAAGCTCGACAGAAACCCCTATGCACGCACCGTGACCATCGATGTCATGGGCAATACAGCACAACCGGCAATCGGAGATGTGTTTGTGTTTCGTGTAGATTCTCAGTATTCAGTAAAGCTACAGAAGTCAAAGTGTGTGAATATGGCGGACGTTAAAGTAGGTGATAGCTTCACTGCTGTTTTGGTTCAGGACGATAACGAAGTATTGCAGTGCGTAGTTAAAGTAAAGGACTAATATATGGCATAGCTAGTAAACCTGAACAGAATAAGATTTAACAAATGACAGCTCTGTAACAATAGACATACCTGGAAAGTACTCCGGGCTGCAAATATGTATACTCAGAGGAGGATGCTTATGAAAATTTATACGAGCAGTTATTGGAAATATACAGGGGCAAGAGGTATTCAAATCTCTAACAGCCGTCCCGAGAATAGCAGAATATACAGGTCTTTACCGCTACTGTACCCGGCATGGCCAGAGGTTAAAGCGTGGAATCAGGTGAAGAAGTTACCTAAGATAGATGCTGAAAGACAAAGAGTATGGAAAGAGTTCACGAAAGAGTATTGGACGAAGCTACAGCGTTTGGGTGCCGACACTATCATTAGTGTGCTACGTGAAGGAGACGTGCTGTTGTGTTGGTGCGGAAACTATCATGAATGTCACCGCAGTATTTTAGCTGAATTCTTAAGAAGGAATGGTGTCGAAGCTGTAGAGTTATCACAAACATGGATAGCGGAGGAAATGCGGTCACAGTACATTAGTTAGGAGGATTTATATGGTACCACGGTGTGGATACTATCTGCACGACGGAAAAGTGGCACGTGAAGTCGTACAAATAGATTGGTCCTTGGGATTTGACCGAGAAGCTAAAAATATCTATGTAACAGAGTTGCATCAAGAACTATCAAAGATGTTTCCGCGTATGTATATTGAAGAGGTCACGACAGCAAGTCTAACAGAGTATGGGCGTGCTTTAAGTCCGATTAATATCAAATTCATCGGAGGCGAGAGTTTAGAAGATGTGTGGGGAGAGATTAGCCATAAAGATGGTTTTATCTTCTACGACCAGTTTCGATGGCCACAAAGTGTTCGTCATTTGGCTTTTGCACATTATTACTGTAGGTACGCTCAAAGCGTGTTACCATTAATACGTTTGATTGATGTGTTTACGGATGTGTTTTATAATCCGACGAAAGAAGGTGGGACACAGGCAGAACCCTGTGCGATACTTAAACTACTAGACCAGCAGGATAATTTAGCTATTATAGATAACCTACACGAATTTGTACAATGGTATGTAAAATATGTTATAATTTAATGGAGGTTGCTTGCGATGTTTTGCTACAGAGTGATTGATGATTGTATTGTAAAGAGGGAATTTAAGAAAAAGTTTACAACCGACGAGGAACTTTCGAGGTTCATAATGTGCAATATGGGCGTAAAGAAAGTTGCTAGTATTGTGGAATTTCCTATTAGCAATACGGATGATTTATTTGAAGCATGTAAGGAAGCTACGGTGCATGCTGAAGATTTATCTGATATTATCTGGTACGAATCAATAGACCAGCCTAATGTATTAGCCCTAGCACTGGTACATGTAATTGATGCTACTCGGAACTGGGCTGTGTTACAAGATAGAGATGCGTTCGATGAATGGTTAAAAACAAGAGTGAGGTGATGCGTAGTGCCGGTTTACGGACAAGGTGATTTTTATGAGGAAGAGGAGATAGATGACGAGGAGGTGGAAGAAACATCCGCACCCGAAACAGATGAAGAAGAACCTAAGCCATCTAAACCTCAAATAAAGGTGAATCCTAAGATAATAGCGTGCGTCACTGGGATTATTGTGGTATTGATTATCATACTATTCATAGTAACCGGGATATCGGCTAGCCAACGGAAGAAAGCGGAAGCGAAAGCGGAGCAGGAAGCCTTGGAGCAGGTACAGGCTATGGAAGATTATTACAATGAGCATCCAGAAGAAAGACCAACCCCAGCAGACCCAAACACCACACAAGCTTCTACCGAGATAGGGGCTACAGTAAATTATAGGCTTGAGGATATTAAAATCCTGCGTAAGTGGGGTTACACTGCGAACGAACTAGAGATAGCATCAAGAGACGGTGTTAGCGCTAAAGCTTTAGTAGAGCAGGCAAAGAAAGATAGAGAGTCGGCACAGCGTGAAGCATTAAAAGCTGTCAGCGATACCGCTTCGCCGGAGTATCAGGCCCTGTTGAGCAAAACGTGGTTAGGCGGCGACCCTATCGACTTATCTGGAGTAGACCCTAACATTGTCTATAATACTGAGACCTGGACTGAAAATGTCGATTATGAAAAATGTGGTGCACAAGGTACACAGTTGTTTGTCAAGTTGTACCTCAATAATGGTACTTCAGCATTCATGACTGTTACGCCTGGACGTTATGTGGAGTTGTCCGACAGCGGTAACATGGTTGTAAATATTGAAGCTTTGACTTCAGACACATTATGTGTAATAACTAAAGTTGAAGAGGTGCGAGTGGATTGAAAGGTTTACTGAGAGTGATTATTATCCTATTAGCAATTTCGTCTGTGATTGCTTTTATCGCTACGATAAAACGTCCTCATGCAGATAATGGACGTTCAGATGCTAATGCTATATTATTACAATAGAGTGTTAGGAGGTAATCAATGAAAATCACTTATGACAATGATGATATACCAGCATGGCTTAAACCACACATGAAAATGTTTTGTGATTGTGGGGCTGTGATGGCAGATGATGGTCCAGTGGGTTATGACGGTGTTATGAAATTGACGCAACGTTGGTGTATGAACGAGCGATGCCCCTACCACATGGCAGAAAAAGTAGAAGCATTAGCGAAGTATTTTAGGATTGAGGGTGTTGGTAATAAGACAGCACTAGATATGATAAAGAGTTATAAATTTCGAAATCATTTACAGGCATTGCCTATATGGTTTCAGACAGCTCCAGAAGTGCATCTATATGAGGTAGGTAAACTCGCCTACATTTATGGTGTAGATTCTGAATGGAAAGAGTGGCTGGCTGGCTATACATCATTTGCTGAGTACTTCTCCGTGTGTTCAGACATACCTCACACGGTTTGGCAACACAGAGACTATCTGTTCGAGTGTGAGAGGTATTTTCGTGTGAAGCGTGAGCGATTGAGTCAACAAGTTCTACGCATTATGCTTACGGGTTCCATACATGGATACAACAGTAGGTCCGAATTTCTACAAGCTATCAACGAGGAATATGGTAAATATTTCAGGATAGAGGACAACAAGAAAACAGTGAGGGACACCTACTGTTTGGTCAAAGAGCCTAATACTGTTGACCACGAAAAAACAGTAATAGCCATTAACAACAACATTCCTATAATGACTTCAGCAAAATTTGTACGGCTATTACAAATGATGAAGGAGGAATTGGTAAAGGAGGAAACTGGTTTATGTTAATGAAAGAATTTATTGAGAAATATTGTGCAGACATTAAAGCTGTGTATATGGAGCGTCCACATATTCTTGACGATTTCGATTTGCCATATGACGACGAGATTGAGGATGATTCTGGCCAGCTCATGAAAGTTATCTACTGCGGAGAGAAAGCTATTCCTTTAATGGACATTCTCACCAGTACACGAGAAGACTTCGCTAGGCTCTACCCTAGTTTTGAGTGTAGAGAACTCTATGATAGGTATGTGGATTCTTTGATTATGTTAGAAGGCGTCGACGCTCTTAATCACATTAAAGAAGTCATGAACAGGGAGAAGGAGCGGATTCAGTCTTTTAATCAGGAGAATAGTTTATCGGAGATGATATGATAAAATATATAGTATATACCAAAGATACACGGATATACGATTGTGATTATATAATTGAAAAACCGGAAAAGCTGCTTGACTTGGTGCCCTATCTTAACAAAAAGATAGAGGGGGAGTGGAAGATAGCTCTATTATTACCGCCAATTAAGTTCGCTAGAAGATTAACTGATGACAATATTGTGCCTAAGCACGTAGAGTTATTAGTCTATCTGGAGCGTGGTGTTTCGGAGCAGCTGTGTGCAGAACGACCACAACTCGTTGTAAAACAGAAAACACCTTACGAACGTTTTATGGATTCTATTGGAGAGAAACAAATACCCATAACGCCAAAAGCGGCTCGTGAGCTCTATTACAGGGTTGGCACTCACAAAGATAAGTTAGACGAGTATCTCGTGGTGCTAAGTGAAGAGAACAAAGGAAGAGAGATTACACAAGACATTATACGTAAGCAGATACCAGACGAGCGTAAAGTCTATGCTTCTGATGTTTTATTATCCTTCCTTGTAAAGGACCGTAATCGGTGGAAAAAATACAATGCACTAGTTTTAAGTCTAGGGCAAGCGTACGCGTTTTATTCTTTACGTAAATATAGTAATAAATTACTGCATGACAAGAATCGTTATTTACGTAACGAGGATACCGAGATACGGGGTATCGATAAAATCGATGGGTTTAGAATAAGTCAAGCATATATTCTGTTCAACACTTGCAAGAGCAGTGAACTAGATATTTGCATGTGGCTTTTAGATGAACGTGAACTTATGAGGAGGATAATATGATTGTTGTAAGTGAAGACAGATATGTTCCTGTTAGTCCAGAGTACATGGTACTTCAAGATGTTGACGGTTTCTATTATTATGTGCACAGGACATTCTATGAACAGTCGGTAATAATGGAAGACCGGTATGGTGGAGCAATCGAAACGTTACGGAAACTTATTGGAGGAAACAGTGATTTTGAAGCTATCGAGATTTACAAGAAATATGTACCCAAGCCTATGAATATTATGGGGTATTTCCTCGCACTGTTAGAGAACGATATAACAGACTTTATAGACATAATAGGAGCCATGGATACAATAGCATCTGCTATTAATCTTCGTAATCTTATTAAGCAACCTGCTAGTATACGTCAGCAGGTAACTTTCGGTGTGTCTGTAGAGAACGAGTACAAGGATATTTGGACTTTGTTTTTTAACACAAGCTGTATACCCTATACGCGGCTTGAGAGTTTAATCGGCGGAAATGCTTATTCCATTCCTACCGGAACACCGAGCAACGCAATGGTAACAACAACTGACACGAACGGTAGCGAAGATGACGACCCTCTGATGGCGGCGTACATGGAGGCTTTGCAGGGGTTCGAGGAAGCTGCTGAAACTATACCTGAAATGGAGGTTCCGGTGCAAAAAGAGGACAAAGCAACTAACGAGGAAAGCGGATTAAGCGTGCTGGAAAACGCACGCAGGAGGAGAAAACTGTAATGATTTATGCAATATACGTTGTACTGTTTTTTGTGGTTTTATGGTATCCGGGTTTCATGTTATCACGTAATATGATTAAAGCCGTAACTCGACGAAATCCAACAAGGATGGAGAACATAATGGCGTGCATACCAGGTCTAAACATAGGAGAGGCGAGGTCAGCCTTATATGGCAGCGCTAAACTGGTGTATATTCCGCTGGCATGTGTTGTGGCGGTGACCGTAGTGCGCTGTGTACTATATTATGTATTTCCTGAGGCCGTACTGGTTGGGTTATACAGTTTGGTGATTGCATGGATAGTTTACGTTATCGCCTGGATGATTAACGGGTATGTGCTGTGGGACATGGGGACATGCATACAGGCCGGAGTGTTTACAAAGCTGTTAGGATTTATATGTCCACCTTTGGCGCAATGGGCAATAGGGCGTAACTGCATTCCGATGATGAATGCTATTTTAAACGAGTTAGAAACAGAGAGACAAAGGGAGGATTACGTTGGCGATAGTAACTAAAGTAGATGATTATTTCTTACGCGCAAAAGTATCACTGCCCTACCCAAGTCTGCTGATAGAAAGTAAAAACATTGAGGCTCTACCAGTAATATTAAGTGCTTTAGAGCCAGGGCCAATATCTGTAATATTTGAGTATGGTGGTAAATTTAATGTAGCTCGGGAGAAGATTAGCTGCAGCGCACTAACGTTATCTACGTTGTTAAAGGTCTATAAGTTCACTATTATGAAATCACCCCAAGAGAGATACCACATAGCCACACCAGTAGATATTCTGGAGGTGGGCGAATGGAATACTTAATAATAGTCCTTATAGCTCTAGGTTTAGCTTTAAAGAATTACACAGGTGATGTAGAAGAGGAGCTTATTGGTCCGCGAGAGACTCGATTAAATCCAGACTTCTATGATGACGAAGATGCGTTTATGGAGGTAGCTCATGCTCTTGGTTTTAGGGTTAATAATTTTGATACAGATAGTGGAGATAATATACTGCGGACTAAACTTGATAACTTTATTTCTGCTAATACCGAGGATACTCTTTCTGTGCAGACTGACAGGGAAGGTTTGGCCGCCAAAACTCACATGCGTCCTAGAGCTGATAGGACTAGTGTTATGGGTCGTTTATAAAGGACTTATGGTTCGTAAGTTAACACTGGCTGGCTTTATAGTCGCATTATTGTGTTGTGTGGTATGTTGTATAGTGTATCTCACTGATACTGAAAGATGGGTATACATTATAGAAGACGAGGATTGACATTGTATCATAGTTTGTGTATCGTGCAATAATATTTGGGGATGTGACATAAGTACCTAGAGAGGATACGCAAACTGTTAAAATAAAGGAGGATACAAAATGTCTGTATGTACTTCAATCGTAAGAATGAAGGAAGTGTCTGAGGATACGGATATTTTACGTGTCGAAATAGACAATGATGTAAAAGCGTATATGATTTTTAATTACGCGGAAAGTTTAGTTTTTCTCAATAAAGAGGTTGTCGTAAGTTATCGAAAAGACATTTACGAAGGTAAAATCGAACTATTTATCAACACACTGACAATACCTGTAAAGGTTACCACGCTTGATAGAGAAGCTGGTATCAAACTGTTTACAGACCAAAGCGATAATAACTCCAATGTATCTTTTATGGATTTAGCCCCAGGCTCTACAATGTTGGGAGCGGTAATGTACTGCATATCGTCGTCTTACGAGTCATCAGACCGAGCTGTGTGGATGGAGTTGAAAGTGCGCGACAGGGCCGGAAGGGTTGCTAAATTACGTCTATTCGACCCGGAATCTGGAGTCGCTAAGTTCGATGGTATGTATATCAAAGCTAATATTAAGCGCAACGACTATGGGCTTAATACCAAAGAAATCAGTCTTATGGATTTGGAATTTCCGCCCAATCCGGAAATACAAATAGCAAGGACTTATATCGAGAATTATTTCATAGGAGACGCTGATATGTTAGCTGTGCTGCAACGAACAAAGCTACTTGATTTTATGCAAGATTACGTGGAGTTGGAATTAGGTTATGCCCTATTGCGTGCAGCTATACAGCTCGATATTTTATCTGAGTTACGTAATGTCTTTAATGAGGTGAATTTCAAAGCCATATCATACGCGATAATGATGCAATATGGTTATATTACGAAAGCTTCTTTAGCACAGTATTCTGCTTCTTTACGCGCAATCACATTTACTCTGCAGCAAAACTTACCGAGCGATGTGGCGGCGTTAGTGTTAATGATATTGGATGAGGGAGAGCCGGACGGTAAACCTGTTCCAGAGAAAGCTATATTTAATAGGGTGTTGAGTTTGGCAAACGAGATTATAAAAGTCAAAAAGGTGGTATAGTAATGTATTCCTACAGGATAAGAGGTGACAATTATGACACTATAATTGTCGATGTGTATTTCCGCGGATGCACGTTTGCGGCCACACAGTATTACTCTAAATTAGGTACTATTATTGGAAAGGATGATGTAAGTTATATCGTCAGTATGAATAATAACTTACTGTGTCTGGATAAAATAGTTACCGAAGCGGTAGATACTGTAGTGTTACCTGCTAGCACTATAAGATGTGTATCTGCGTACGCGCTGAAAGATACACATTTTAGGAGGCTAGTACTGCCGTTAGATGTTCAGCTAAGATTAAAGACTCACGCTTTTTACGGGTCTGACAGTTTACAGGAATTTATATCTTTATCGCGAAAAGTAATATACGAAGAGGATGTATTTCCTAGTACAGTACAAAGGAGGATAGTGTGATGTATACAGTAGTTGACACCTCTACTGGAAGAACATCTACAGTTACATTCGATAAGCTTAACAGTATGGCTGGCGGTGGGTTAGATGAATCTTTCTTCACCGAAGCATTTACGGCACACACGTTAGATGGTAAGAATGGCAAATTGTTGGTGTTGGAGGACATTGAATGATACGAGGGTTTACTTCACATGCGTTGGTAATCTATCCGTTAATTGAAGATTATCAGGGTCGCGGTAGTAGATATTGCTTACATTTAAATAATGCTGCTGCGAATTTACAAAAATACTTACACAATAATGATGTTATGTACGATTGTTTTATCACTGATGATGTGGCGCGCGAGTGTGCTGCGCAGCCTGACAGATGGCTGCAAACATTGAATGCGGGCGATATGTTCTTTGTTAAGCGTAACTGTGAAGGCATGAATGGTAGTTTTACAAACGTAGTTGAATTTCCTGACATTTGGGAGCAGGTTAGTGCGTCTTATCCGAATGAACGTGGAGCTTCAGTAGACCGTCGTTTCGAGAAGGTGCTTAAGCGTGACAGTAAAGCACGAAGAGAGATTATGAAAACTTATCGAATGGTTGTTCTATTCAAACAACCAAAGAGTCCCGCTATGCGCATAACAACAAAAGCAGAGAGTGGCATCCTTTATATGGAAATAGATAATACGACATTTATGGCTAAATGTTTCATGTCCGATATGGAGATAGACCCGATAAGTTTATTGGATATACCAAACGGAAACATGCCTGCTTATGAATGGGAGGTAGGAGATGTCTAAAACAGTAATGAAAACCAAAATGTTTGAACTTACGGAAGAGTTCATCGAATTTAGTAAAGTTGATCTGGATGCATATACCTATGATGACAGAATGGATATGATTATCCCAAATTTCATGCGTAGTAATCCAATTGATGTTTACAAGCAATATGTGCGTTCTTTCTGTGAACTTGTTAACCGTGACCATTCTTGCCGGCCATCATACATGACAGCGTGTGGCTTTCTGCCTATTGGCGTCGAACCAACTGTGATGTGTGGTATGATTAATCGTGATTTTTTAATACCAATGTTGCACGATAAAGACGTAGAGTATTTTATGTTAAAGCCTATGTCTCCGGTTAGGTCAGGCTATGAACCTACAGGTGCAATGGCAACTTCGCATGACATTTGGATTAACAAACTAGACGCTGCTAAGTTAGTGAGTAAACCAGCTCACAACATAAGTGCGCTAGACGTATTGGAGGCGTTAGGATTATGACAATAATTGAGATGGCACCCTATATTAACGGAGACCTTTACACAAGAGAGTGTGTACCTCCGGTTAGATGTACACCCGAAATGTTTGCTAAAGTAGTTAAAGCAGCCGCGGCGAGCGATACTTATGGAAGGACGATAGAGCTTATAGAATCCTATAAGAACTTCCTAGAATTACAGCCTGACATTGCGAACGAGTTTCCGGTATCCGAGCGAGAGGAAATGTTCTATTGTCTTAAGAATGGTGGTTACTCGCCAGATGTGCCAGGTAAGTGCATCTACGTTCTCAAGCATTTATATGCAAAATATGGGAGTGTGTCATTGGCACTGAAGGCGTTGAGCAACGGTATGTTTACTGTATTCTTTCAGAAGAATTATCTGCACGAGTGTACTATGAGGGATGTGATTAAGACATTTGTAGATGCAAACTACGAGCCCTTCACGTCAGCCAGATTACGAGTAGAACATGAAACTTATGACGAGGTGTTAATCACAGAGAAAGACATGGTAGCTCTACTTCCTAAAGATATTTCTTCTAAATTGACCGACAGGGATTTGTCGGATATAAAGGTTGAGAAGAACGGCCTCTGTATTAATGGGCTACTGTTGCGGTTCATGTGCGGACACTATGGCGCTGTAAATTCGGTATATGACCTCAGAAGACTTATATAAGGTCTTAATAGACGCTAAATCTGTTAAATATCTTGATTATGTGAGGTCTGACTTGGAAAGATTTGCTATTCCACAGTATACGTATACTGGCAATCTGAAAGAGCTAATTACCTACAAGAACAGGTTATTGGGCCTACAAAAAGATATTAGTGATTATATAGTGCCGACACTGGAGTTTGATGTAGCTCAAGCTATTACAGAGTATTACTCCGGTGATATACTGGAATATGCTAGACGTAAATCGGCACTCGAGGATGAGATAAGAGCTCAATATGAAGCTCTTGAAAGAACCTATAAAGAGGAATGTGAAAGTGTTGAGAGAAACGCTCAGGCTTCCGTTGCACCTATTAAGCAAAAACACGATGCACTGCTATCTTATAAGGAGAAGTTGCGCAGCGCTATGGAGCATTATGGTATCACGCCAAGCGATACTTCTATATCACCTGATATAAGTCGTGAGGAGTTCGAGGCTTTGTTGGACACGGCACTTCCAATTTGTGCCAAAATGGATGGAAGATTTAATGGGCTTATGAAGAAAGTCCTCTCACCTCTTACAGAGAGTGTTACAGTAGCCTCTCTGTATTTGATTCTGTTATTGTTAGTGTCATGGCTGATACTCCCTGTAGTGGGGATACTTTATATTGCTATGATGTTTGTTAATACGCGGACAATGTATAAACAAATGGACAGCTTACGTATTGCCGAGTCACTAATGCATACAGTGGATTTTAATAAATATATCCCGGAAGATAGCTATACTAAGCCAATCTTGGACACTAGCGTCATAGATGCTGAAGCAAGTGAACGAATGGGATTGTTATCAAAAGAAGACCCTCGGTTAAAGATAGAGTCAGAGTGTAGAAAGTTCAGGACCACGGAAGGCCTATCTTACATATCTGAGGTGATAGATTCGGCGCAGAGCACAGCTCGTAACATGCACGATAAAGTCTCTAAAGAGGTGAATGAAAGAGTGACTCAGATTACAAATTTAGTTGATACAGAACTTGCTAAGGTAAAACGTTTTGGCGATTATATGAACTCCTCTACTGCAATGGACACCAAATATATCATAGGATACGAGAATAAAGTTATTCCCGTGTTTCGTGATTTTGGACTAACTAACATAAACTTTGTGGGTACATACAAAGACACGTTACTTGATACTTTAAAAGTCATGTTTGTTAATGCGTTCTTAAGTGTACGCGCCAATGGACTAGAAGTAACTATATTTGATATGGAGTATTTGGGGCAAGCCTTTAGCGAGTTCATAACTTCTAACACAGAGCCATACATAAAGATTGAGAGTAAGGACTTTAATAAGGTGCAAGACGAGATGTTCAAGCACGCATCCGAGAACATATTGTCCATTAAAACCCAAACTATAACAGAGTTCAACAAATTTAATGAAGAACAGGGAATGGTGACACGTCCATATTACCTGTACATCTTTGTTACTGGGATGGGAGATAAACTCGAAGAGAATAAGCCTTTCATGGAGTTTTTAAAGTATTCAGCGAGTCAAGGTGTTATTGTATGGACTATCTATCCAAAACAGTTAGCAGGCCCTACAAATATTAATCTACCGCTGAAACTGGACGAAGGCGAATTAGTGCATTATGATTTTGACCTCGGAGCACGAGCAGTGCGTACGTATGAGTACAATTTGGCTAATAATAGACAGAAAGCTCTTGACTATAGAAGTGGATTTCTACTCAAGTATTTACCCGAAAGTACATGGTGGACGAATGACAGTATTAAGCAGGTAAACATTCGTTTAGGTTTGGTAGATGGCGACCCATCTAAAGCATACCTACACTACTTTGATGATAAGAATGTGCACTTTTTATTGGGAGGTGCAACAGGTGCAGGTAAATCAGTAGTTATTGATTGCACGTTGCAAAATATGCTACATGAATATGCGCCTGATGAACTACAGTTAGTGTATATCGATATGAAGAACGCTGAAGTGGCGAAGTATACAAAAGATGGATATTCTCTCATACCTCATGCTATCATCGCAGCAGGCACAACTGATGGTGAATATTGTTTATCAATCTTTGATTGGGCACTAGAAGAAATGTTGCGCAGGATGACAATCTGTCGTAAATATGGTGTACAAAAGGTCGAGGACTTACGTAAGAAATATGACGATAGTACTAGAGAGGATTATAATCCTGAGGTGCATATACCAAGAATAGTTATTCTGATAGATGAGTTTCAGGTTATGTTCGATACGTCGCGTATACCTTCGAAGATAATCTCGAAAATTGACGGACGTATTACCTCGTTAGTAAAACTGGCTCGTGCTGCTTCTATACATTTATGGCTCACTTCGCAGGAAATGACGGGCACATTATCTAAGAACGTTTTGGACAACTTTTCTATGAGAGGAGCGCTTCGTTGTACTAAAGAAATCTCTACAACATTGATAGGCAATGAAGCTTCTGGTACAATCAAAGAGAAAGTAGGTTGGATGTATTCAAACGATTCAGCTGGTCAGGACAAAAACGCCAACAGATTGTGGAGGATTCCTCTTGCGCCTAAGGACGATTTAATGCTAGGAATAGCAGAACTTCAAGAGAAAGCTTTAAAAGAAAACCGATTAGTGTTGCGCGCGAAATTCTTTGACGAGAAGCAAGGCAGGACAGTTGAAGATTTTAAACAAGCCTATGCGGAGTTAGAGGCATTTAGAGAACCTCATTTCTTCGTAATGGGTGAGCGTACTGTTTATAGCACTAAGACTACACCTTTAAACTTCCGCCTGGTAGAGGATGATAAGGAAAATATCATGATAGGTGCTTTCGAGCGTCAAGACACAATGGACCTAATAGGTACTATGATTGATAACATCAACATGAAAGGCGAAAAGGCTTCAATGTTGATAAACTGCTGTGACCGTGATACAAGTTATCTTCTGAATCTCGACCAATACCAGCCAGAGGGATGGGAGGACTTTCTTAGCCCTAGTTATTCGACTGAGGACGTTTTATTGGATTTAACTGAATTGGCCGAAGCAAGGGAAGAGGACGGTACCGAAGATGCGCCTGTACTTTATATATTGTGCATTATGTGGGAGAAACGTGAAGGTATCGGTGTTAATGAGAAATACAAACAGCAAGAGGATTTTCAGAAACTCGTTGCACGTCTCAATGCTGTGAAAGTACATTTCATATTTGTAAGCAGGTCTAAAGGGTTGCCGGGTGGTGTTGTATCTTTATGCAATCATAAGATATGCGCGAAAGCTGATGAGAAATTAGCCCTTCAATTAACCGGAGACACAACACCATTTAAGTTTCCTTCGCCTAATCGTGATGAAGCTTGTTTCGCGCTTTATTGTTACGGAAGCGACACTTTTAAATTTAAAATCTACAGACATACACTGGAAAGAAAGTTGGAGGTACGTGAACTGTGATTACTGTAATATCTGGAGATTTGAATGAGTAGCTACAACATCATTCAATCACTGCAAGCTAACATAATACCAATAGCTATTTGTTTAGTTGGGGGTATTATTGTTTTAAAGATACTCAAGGGCGCTATTAAATGGGCGTTGTTAATCGGTGTAGCAGCGCTGATAGCTCACCTTTGCGGTGTGTTCTAATGCGTTTAAAATACAGAGTAGCGTGTGGGATGTTAGGTATTGTTTGTACGTGTACATTTATACCTTTATACATACGATATATAACACCCGCGACAGCACCTACAGGTCCTTTGTTTGTAACAGCGGCTCATATACCACATGAGCAGGTAACTGGTTATAAATTCATTTATGAGGATACTGAGCGTGATACAGCCTTTTACATTAAAAACGACTATAAGTACCACTATCCTGATATTGGAGAAACTGTATATTTTCAAAACGGAAAGGGAATAGTAGACTCTATCAAAGATGGTGTGGGTTTCTATGTTGTAGTCGACGAAAACACCGAGGTGTACAAAGGGTTATCAGGTGCGCGGGTGCGAGATAAGGACGGTAATGACATAGCATTTATCTCGTCCGCGAAGGACAGAAATAAAGTTCTTTGTGTGAGTATATATTAGGAGGTAAATGCATGCAAAAGTTTATATCGTGGCTGTTAGCCTTACTAACAGCATTGATGAATAATTTAGGTTTTTGGCAACAGCCAGAGAAACCTTACACAGGTGACCCGGGTTACGCCATACAGGAAGATGCGGTGAATTACAGTGCGATGCGCGAATGGTACGATGCGAGTTTTGAAATAGCAGGCACTGTGTGTTCGCTAACTCCTGAAACGCACAGTCAAGAAAAGAATCGTGCTGGTGTCGGGTTTATCATAGCAGACGCTCCTATGAATCCGGACGCTAAGATGGAATTTGGAGATGAAAGTATTATAATAGCCCCACAAAACTGTAAGGTAGTGACGCAACCTTCGAGCAGTCCAAACAAAATAGTGGTCTCTAACTCAGAAAATGGAGTCAACGCATTTCGTATGGAGATAACTGACCCTAAACGTTGGTTTTGCTGTGAGAAGTTACAACCTAATGCCGCGGGGAATTTTAAACACAGGCAAGAAGACCATCGCATAACACTTAAGGCTGGTCAGACAATTTGTGTAGCTTCTGATAAAACTAAAGTAAAACTATTCAGAGGTGACAGTGAAGGTAAGTTGTCAGAGTGCGGTTTACGTGAGTTCTTACGGTCTTTCGATAGCGAGACAGGGGATTCGAGTCAAGTAGTAGGTGGAGGTACGGAAGCGGCCAAAAGCTCAGAATTGAAGACAGACGTTGTCAACAATTTGGTGGATATTAAATCCGATAAGTTATTTAAAGGACCGGCTATGTGGCAAGGACCAGACGCTAGAGGTTGGTGGTATGGACAATCTACCGCTGGGAACTCTAGACCGGGAATCGATTGGGCATCAAACCAATGGGTAATTTACGAAGGTTATTATTATTATTTCGATAACTCTGGATATATGGTAAAAGGGTGGAACGATGGTTATTACTACAAAGAGTCTGGAGATAAGTACGACGCAGGGCTTAGTGATTTTAAAGAAGGTGCTTTGTGCTTTAATACTATAGTCCCGGCGGAAGGACAATCAGGATACTACGACTATGTAGGGTTAGACGGTAAGGTTGCTACTAACGAACGCGTGAAACAAAAGGGAGTAGATGTGCGAGAGGAAGCAGAGGGTGTTGCTTATGCTTATGATAAAAACACGGGAAAGTACAAATTGTACAACCCTGAGGACAGCGTGTTCGGTTCAGGAGAAACGGTAGCTAACAGTAATAATAACTATACCTCAAACATAGTAACACGGAAGGCAGAAGTGACCCGTGAGTACATCAACGAAGCACGCAGTATAGTTGATACGAGCGGTAATCCATTTACTGGCTGGGTAAGTTGTGAAGGTGATTGGTACTACGCTCGAGGTGGACAGATTATTAAGGAGCAGACTACGCAAAGGAATGATACATTCTATTTTGGAGATGAACAAGTTTATCTTATAGATGTGGATAACGAAGCCACAGGGCCACAAGCTCCTATACTTCAGAGTTTTATTGATGCCACCGGAAAATTGATTGTAGGCCAAGCATCTGGACTAGAGCCTCTGTACATAAGCTATCAAGGCAGTCACGGCACGTGTTGGTTAATTATAGACCAAAATGGCTATGTGGTGCTTGATAAGTGGTGGCAGGATGGACAAGGCCGATGGTTGCGTGCTAATAATAGAGGCACATTATATGCAGCTTTCGGTGTAAATGAGCAGTACACAATCGTAGAAGCGGACGGTGACGGATGGCAGTATGCGTTCGACACTAACGGTTACTGCGATACAACTACTGTAGATATTACAGTCAATGGGAATACATACAGATTGGCAAATCTTGAAAATCAAGATACCAACAACAAGCCACCTCTCGGGGCACGACGTATTCATCACTAACCTTGTTGGACAAAGGAACTACCTGTGCTGTTTCCTTTCCAATATAAATCTAACTATTTTTGTAAGGAGGAAATAAATCTATGGGAAAGACCGTAGCTTTAAGTATTGAAAGCCTTGAAAGTCATTTACTGAAAACCAACCAGTCTGTTCAGCGCATCATCGAACTTGTACTGAATGCTGTTAAGACAGCAGACAGTCTCTCGACCGAAGGTGGTGTGCAGGATGCTACCATTACTAACGTTGTAAACAAACTGTCTGGGTCCGCAGAAGCATTAAAGGCTGTACCCGAGGAACTCGAGAACCTGTCTAGGATTTTAAAGCAGAAATCCGATGATATTATGGAAGCTCAGCGGGCAGCGGCTGCTGAGATTGAAGAAGCATAAGGAGGATTAACACATGGGAGCAAAAGGAGCAGCTAGCATTAACATTACTAACCAGAGCGCTGTGTATATGGTTCTGGCCAAAGCTATGTCTGAAATTCAGAACGAAGTATCCGTAGTGCGTGGAGAGTCAAAGGCAATCATGGATGATATCAACGACTGTGAAGTTGACCGTGTCAATAAGGAATCTCTCGAGAATATACTTGGTAAACTCAGCAGCATGATGACTACACTGGAAGGTCAGGTTTCTGGCATCAGTCGGTCTTTGAACAACATCATCGCAGTTGCTAACGAGATTGCTAAGCGGAGTCAGGCACAGCAAAGCACTATTGCCGACGCTATCACAAGCAAAGGCAGTGCCCTTAGAGGACGTAGATAGTGTAAATAATGAGAGAGGCCTACATGTTGTGGGCCTCTCGTTTAATGGAGGAGAATTATGGATATTACAAGTAGATTGAGTATTTCAGGTAACGAGAATTCATTTATGGTGAATGATGCCGGTCACACCTATCCTGTGTTCGCAGAGAGCCTGCACACTACTGGGATATTTCATCAATTAATATCGAGCGGTTACAGACTCTGCGGTCTGCCCTATGACTTTAAGAAAGACGGAGTATCAATCATGTCATTACCCTGTCGCGATTATACGCCGACCGAAGATGAGTTGCAGGATATGTTTGATTTCAACTCGTTGCCTCGTTTGTCAGCGGAGGAGTTGCGTGCCAATCTCTGTGAAGAGGATATCACCTACCTGCCCGAACCTCCGGCAAAGTATACTATTACTACTCGTGAAGAATTTTTGGAGTATTTACGCAGTATCCAGACAATTTCTCAAGAAGACGATTTTAAGCCTATCAACTACTTTGTACATCCGAGTGCTAGGTTCACGATAGATGAGTGGAAATCTGGCGAGTACGTTGATTACTTCCGTATCATGGAAGCACGCCGTGCCATGCCATACCAGAAATTTCGCAAACTTAGACAGTGGTTGGTAGATATCGGTATGGACTCTAACGGCGACGCTATCGATATAGTAGAGTATTATAACATGTGGGGTATCGATGGTATTAATGCTAAGTTCGTGGCGAAGCAGAGGAAAACACTGAGTGTATACGAGGATTTTATTATGCAGCCGGGTATGGAGCCAGACGCCTATGAGATTACACGTACGGAAGATGCGTTAGTGGATAGATATGGAGCCATATTCCCTCCGGAAGATATACAACCAGGATACAACGGATGGCGGGTCACATATCCTAGAGGTAAAGAATCTGCCGCTTTTCGCAATAAGATTGCTTCTTTAAAAGAAAATGAATTCGGTGTGGTGAGTGTGTCTACGAAACTTCCTGAAGATATCTTAATATACAGCACCTTAAAAGACACGATTAAAGTAACGCCATATCAGATTACATGTGGGGAAACTCGCATGTTTAATATGGCAGTAATAATGCCTGATATCACATCAAAGCAGTTAGCTGCGTATTGGTGGTCAGCTCGGTATGAGGGCCGCGTTAACACCATGTCCAATTTACGCGCGCTTGCATACTCTATGTTAGAGCAGCGTAGATACACAGCTGACGTCTCAACATACAAGGCACTATTAGAAGCTGGGTGCGACGTTAAAGGGGCCCTTATGTATATTATCGATAAAAGTGTTGATAAGTACAATAACAGTCCTGAGGCGCTTGACGATGATGCTGAGGAAGCGCGTAAGGAGTTTCCGACCGAGGCGGAAGTAGACCTTTATATTAACGGTGATGTGGACGAGGAGACTTTGCCAGAACTAATTCAGGTTCGGCTGGAGACTATTAAAGATATAGTTAATGGTGTAGTCAACTTGGACGGTGTTGCTACCGGTGCGAGAGCGGATGCGAGTATTAATGTAGACGAGGTTTACAAGTTCCTGTATTGTGCGCATTTTTGCCGCACACATATCACCACCGAGAGCATGTACAACTGCATTAAAGAGGTGGATAAATACGTAGTGGAACACACGGATGCTCGCGGCATCAAAGGCTTTGTGATACCTATGGTATCTGAGGGTTTCACTATTAACGTGCCTTGTCCAGAGATTAAAGAGAAAATTAACGGATACAAGTCAGATATTAAACGTTATAAAGTACAGCAATCAGAGCAGTGCTGTGGATTCCTCAAGGTGGTGCAGATTGCCAAGGAGTACGGTACTCCAGAATGTACAAGACACGTAGCGTTTGAAGCACAGACGGTGAATCTCATTAAAAACGGGGGTATTGCGCGTAAGAATCTTGAGCAGCTTATGGAAGTGTTCGAAGACCAGTTGCGTAACTATGTCCCTCTGGCACGGCAGAACACGTATCGTCTTTATAAGCGGTCAACGTGTATGCAAGAATACTTCAGAGTTGCGGAACAAGGTGTTATGAAGTTTCCATCTGATATGGGCGGGCAGACTGTTCAAATTTCTAATGACTTAAGGTTATCTATTCAGTCTACAATTACCAATAAGATAACGTCTACGGCAGTCTACTGTAAAAAGATGTACGATGAAGGATTTTTAACCCATTACTGTGTTAATGCTGATATTACACCATGGGCCATCTATCCAAAGACTGGGTCGAAAATTCCGGCGGCATCTTTACCAGCGCTATGGTATGATTGGACAACAGAAGGCGCTCCACAGATTATAACAAACCTTATCAACAACGGTTGTGTGTACCACGGATTTACAGCCTGGACACGACGTTATTACACACAGAGGTATTTCTCTCTGGACGGTTTACCGTCAGAGGTCGACTTGACCAGATACATGGCCTACTGCAATAGATTTCGTGATTCTACGAAAACTACGGAAGAATTTAAACATGCACCTCACATCGAAACACTCCTCTATGGTATGTTTCCCGACGAGACAGTGCGTGAGGACAACGGCATACAGATACGTGCTGTGGGAGAAATTCCAGCTGTTACTGTATCAAAAGGAGAGATAGTAACACACGATACTTATCCAAACCATGGTAAGTTGCGCATTACGCATGGGCATCAGGTTGTTGCTTTAAAACCGTTTAGAGGGTTTGAAGCGGACGATTACGATATGCTTGGAAATGTTATTAAGGTTACAATGCCTAGGTTAGAGGATAAGTATATTACTACAGACGGAGACAGCATTAGTACTGAAGAGCAAGAGAATATGCCGGTTTATGCAGTAGCTCAATTGGTAGGGATGGGTTATCCGGTTATTAATTTATGGGGGCGCAAGTACATTTTCCGCGACTTGTTTGGTACACTCTGGCAGGTAATTATCTAATAGAGTGTGTATTAGGTGTGTTCGGTATATTTTGAACACACCTAATACCTAGAGTGGAATGTTTTATTAACTATTTTAGGAGGTGCACCGTATGGCTTTAAATTTAAAAGTGGAGGACGGCTTGCCTATAAGTGTAGGTCAGGCGCGTACTATATTACAATCCGAGACAGATAAATTCGGATTGTTCATAGACTTGGATAGATGTCTGGAGTATGAACTTCTCTTTAAGCAGGAACGCGATAAGCAGTACGAATTGTTTAAAGAATTTACAGGTCCCGGATTAAAGCCCAGTCAGAAAGCGAAGGTTCGCGAATGGTTTCAGAACGCTTTTGATATTCCAGACAGACTATTTCTTAATAAAGCCAACAAGCTGGCATTCGATAAAGAGGTAAAAAAGAATCTTAAAGATTCCAATATTAGCGACGAAGCTAAGGCTTTTCTTGAGATATACGATACATGGAATTATTATGCGTATCGTGTAAATTATCTCAAGCAGTATTTCGATTTACCTCTTAGTTATGGAGTGTCAGACAAAGGCCATAGAATGGTGGTAGCCAGACCAAACTGGTCTATACTATCTACATCGCGTTTAGCCGCGGATAAACCTTCGTTGCAGAACATTGCTAGAGATATGAAAGATATTATTTGCTGCCCGGAAGGTTGGAAATTAATACGATGCGATAGTGGGCAAATCGAACCTCGTATTACCTACAGTCATTACATCGACGATAGGATAATACGCGGATTCATTATGCTGTATGATGACGCTTACTATGGTCAGTTACACTATTGCCAGTTGCCGGAAGAAGTCTATCGTAACCTTGACCAATATGAAGTTGCTGCACCGGGAGACGTTGACGATGGCAGCAAACACAACGTTATTTATGCCAAGCCTATTACAGACGAAATGATTGCAGGACGCAAGGAATTGAAAGTACTAGCATTAGCCGCAACTTATGGCTCGGCGTTAGCTGGCAGAGACCCGGTTTTAGCGAAACGTTATACCGACCGTATTGTTAATCATCCGCTACGAAAAGAGTGGGAAGTACGCGTACAAGACCAGGTGAAACGTGGAGAGGAAATCTTTTACAGTGTTTTTGGTTCGAAGATTGTACCAGACGAGACGGAACGTTATCGTCGCGGCACACCTTCGTGGATGCCTCACGTTATTCGCTGTGGCATCAATAACCCTATACAGACAACCGCATCAGACCTTATGGTTTGTTCGGTAAACAAAGCTATCGAGATTCTTGGAACCGTTGAGAAATCTCACATAGCTTATTACAAGCACGATGAAGGTGCTTTCTATGTTCACGAGAGTGAGCAGAGTATTATCGAAGATTTGTCTGACGTAACCGCGTATAGTGTTACAGAAAAGGGTAGACCTTGGATTCCTATATACGCAGAATTAGAGGAGGGTCAAGCAGTTAATAAAGACGTTCCGAGTGTGTTTGATTAGGAGGTAGAATCATGCTTTATTTATATAGCGACTGCTCAAGACAACCGAGCGGTTTGGCTATTACAGCTCTTGTAGTCACGGGTCGTATGTTTATAGGATATGATGCTCGTGTTGTTTATGACATACAAGATTCAGTGCACGGGGAGTTGCGTGCAATCATCGTGGGAATGGAAATGATAGACCATGATTTCGATACGCCACAAGTTATAAAAATACATTGTGATTGCTCTTCTGTAGTATCTCAGTTAGATACTACTTTACATGATGGCATTATTCCGCGTTCCCGTAAGTATCGAGATGAGTGGGTGAAACTCTACGATTTATGCAAAAAACATAAAGTACTTGTTAGACACATTACTGCGCACAGAATGGGGCGTAATTGTAATGTGGTCTGTGACCTCGGAGCAAGAGCACTTTTATGAGAGGATATTATATTGTGGGCTGACCGATTAAAGCGGTTCTGTTGCGTACACTACAAAGTGCGGTTTAAGGGAGGTAGGGTGTGCCGTATGCAGTTATTGTCCCGGGCTTAAGCACTGTTTACAATACTTGGGATGAGGTGCAAAGAATAATGTTACTGTATCCGTATCCCAAGTGGAGAAAGTTTAAAACAACAGACGAGTGTTGGGAATACGTGCGAAGACATACAACGCGGAGAGTTTATCACGACTTGCATAAATACGGCGAGACGTTTGATAAACTCTACGTACGTATGGAATATTTTATTCGAGAAGATAAAGTTTATTATAACTTTAATACGAAGAAGATTGGGTATATTTATATAGAATGTGACGATGAAAACATTACCGTAGAGAATCACGCGGGTAATATCAAAGTCACGTTGCATAATATATATTTAAACCCTGACCTGATAACAAGCCACCTTATTGCTATATGGCATGGGTTAAGGGTTATAGGAGATTTGGTAGACATTGACGTGAAAGTGCCAGACCATTCGATTTTTTACGCACTTATGACGTACAATGGTCAAAACAGAACGATAAATCGGGTACGTACCTATATTGATGAACGTATAGCCAAGGTGTCTGTTAGTATGGATAATTTTGGTAACGAGGAGGAGATATAATGGCATCTAATTCTGAATTTTTACGGTTGGAAGATAAGGATACACCTTCATCTCAAGATGAGTATAAAGTTATTATGCGGGACAACCCTTACACGGACACAACCAGTGATAAACTCTATGCGAACGCTTGTTGGGATGCTAAAGAAGAGTGGGAAGAGTTCTACCATTCGACTGCCCATCACGGTTGTTGGCTCTACGCCAAAGTGAACACCGAGACACCACTCTATGCAGCTGTTACTTATTAACAAGGAGAAGCAAAAGTGGCGAATGCAAATAGTGTACTTGCTAGCATAGCGAATGTTTGTTCGTTGGTTGACCCCATGGACGAACATCAAGTGCTCGATATAATCGTATCCAGAGGAGAGTCTAGTGGAGATAAATATACAGACTTTAACACTATAACAAGTGATTGGGATGCGGGTCAATGGAAATCTGTGTTACGTGAGTTCTATGTGTCATATCAAAAAGCGAATCTATGTAGGTTGTCTTTTGAGGAAATCGATCCGAACATGCGAGTAGAACCTATGATACAAGCGCAGAAAGATATCGTGGAGTATAAGAAAGCACCGGACAATTATTATATACATCTTGTGAATTATGAGATGGATAGACCGGTAGTAGGTACACCAGTTGCAGACCCTACTCCAGTATTAGTGGCTGTGTATGCGGCTATTTCATCAGGAGAAAATTATGGCTCAGTTTGTTGGCCACCTACAGTTTTTGTTAAGCAGGTAGTAGGAGAGAATATAACTCGTGAAGATTTTTACGCGACTGTTCTACAGGCTATGGGCAATCCAGAGACTTTAGAGGCGCAGGCCTGCAATGCGGCTAAAGCCAATAAAGACTTGACTGCGCAAATGAAAAAAGCCTACAAACGACTGGTGGGTAAGGATACGGAAACTGTGATAAAAAATGTGGCGACTAAAGCTACTGTTGTTGGAAACGTTACAGCTGTAACAGCGGAGCATGCTGTGCGCAAAGGAAAGAAGTTTGCGGGTAAAGTAAAGCAGGCTACGTATACTCCACCAGAAGACGTTGTTACTGATAGGAAAAAGAAGACCAAAACATGCAATGAATACAACGCTCGTAGCCACGGTGCGCACGTTAAAACTTTCGCCAAATGGGGTATTATACTGCTTATAATAAATGGTTTAGCAACCCCTACTAAGTGGGTACTTGGTATCACTATGATTAAAATGTACATGGCTGATGGTTTTATAAGAGCGTTAGTGCCATCTGTATTAACCGTTTTTCAGTGTTTTATACCTACGATTGGGTGTGTGTGCGCCTGCGCGATGCTATTCGCGGGTATCGTACCCGGCAAGGACCCACGCAAGAAATTGGCGTACGGGCTTATGTGCCTATGTTTGTTATGTACTGCGTATTCAGCAGTTACTTTAGTAAAGACTGTTATTGCGATATTAACTGCATGGGTGAGTCGAACATTTACTGTGGAGAACATAGCGCATGCGGCAAGCAAAGGTTTGTTTGATGGTGTGAAAGGTTTATTTGGTGGGATAGTCGACGGCTTAAGTGGCTGGTTTTCGTAATGATGTGTAGCGTTGAGTTTTGTTGGCAATGAAGGAGGTTTTATGTGTTTCTTAGCAAACCACCCTAAAATAGGGTTATGTGTTGTTAATAATAATGAATATCTGAGTCTGGAGGAAGCTTTATCCGTAGATGCTAAAACGACTAATCAACTTCTTGAAGAAGGCGACATTCATTCTGACGTTGTGTTTATCGGTGACAAGTGTTACAGTGGAACACCCGAATGTAAATTTTGGATTGACACTCCAACGCAGTATCCAAGCGCTGAGGAGATATACGAGATAACACATGCCTGTGCGGACAATGGAGCTACGTTAGTCAAGCGCAGCTTTGGTAACTACGAATTTGTTTGTTATGCCGAAGAGCTTATTAACAAGCTGGACAACGACATTAAGAAGAATCATGCAAACTGGAAAATAGTTAGACCGAAAATACCAAAACCTGTTGATGCGGTCTTACATACTGATGACATACTGACAGCCGTTATCGGCGATGACCTCGAGCAGGAGTCTTGTGCGGCAACGCAGGATGATGTCATACCAGAACAATGTCGCGGGGAATCCTGGGCATTCGGTACAGATACATACCTACGTATCGGTGATGTGACAGATGATGGTTTTTGTATTGAAAATAATTGGGAGCCTAGAGGAGATTATTGGATATTTGATTGTATCCCTAGGAATAAACGCTTAATCCACAGCGATACTTTGGGTTATAGCAAAGAATTTTCTATAGAGTTGTGTGGTTAATTGTTAAGGCGGTTCGTTCATATACAAATGACGGAGGAGGTGCGGATAAAGCGTGAACAAAGCTGATAAGATTAATGCTCTATTGAAAGGTATGAGAGAGCAGGGTAAGCTGCTCGACATGAAAGGCAAGGGTGATATGGGGGAGGATGCCGCTCTACAAATAGTATTAGAGCGTCAACGTAGTAATGGTGGATTGGTCTTTCAATCTTTCAGATACCCGTATCAAACTAATCGACAGGGCGTTACTTATATAGGTAACATTAAACTGGAGGACGGAAAGTTTGTCGAGTACACCGAAGCGCACAATGGTCGTGCACTTGAAGATGAAATCGATTTACTTTATGTTTCGCGTCATCGCATTATACCTATTGAGGTCAAATCTTATCATGCTACAGTAACAGTTTATAACGATTGGATGAATAGGTTTGATGACCCTGTAGATAAGTCACCAGTAGCACAGGCAGAAAAACATGCTCGGCATCTATATCACGCAATAGCGTCTGTGTTGCCTAATGGGAGACCAGAGTATATACGCCCTGTTGTCTGTTTCGTTGATAGATGTAAACTGATTGATAACAGGACACCTGAAAGTATAGAATATCTGCCGTGTTGTGTGCTTAATGGGCTAAAACGTTGCTTAGTAAAAATAGATACACCATTACGTTTCGACATCGATGTCGAAACTGTACAATCCAGATTAAAGGAGATTCGTAACGATGTTAAGCGAGAGTACGTGTAATGCTTTACATGGAGGTTTGTTACGTGTGGCTGAGATTGTAAAAGATATAGACCCCAACAGTCTTATAGTTACAGAAGCTGATGCCAGGGCTATAGCGAAAGAGATATTGAGCGACATTCCAGAAAATTGTCGCGGCCTTTATCCCAAGGATGATTTATTAGCTGCTATAGCTTACGCTCAAGTATATTACACATGGAGGAGATAAACATGAATAATTGTATTAAAAAGATTTTATTTGGGAATCAGAAGCAATCCCTAAGACAGAGCATTGCAATAGTTAATTTCATCGAGGACTATCTTACGTCTGCTGGCAGTCAGTATGATTTGAACACAGAAGAGCAGGTTTGTCAAGCTATTGAGAGTGAGATTGAATTCCTCCGCAATATTGGTTCAGCAGACGAGTGGACGGTTTCTGAAAAGTTATTTTCACAGTACATTTTAGGTATGGAGGGATGGGACGCTATTTTACATGATGTTCCTGGTGACGTAGAACGCCATGCGGTTGGTGAGAATGGTAAAGTGGTGTTTACTTACCGTCCTTTGGATGTGACAGGCGACGTCTCTGCACAGACAGAGGAGACACGCAGTGTGGCTTTAGCAGCGAAGAAGGTGAATGATTCATGGAGCTGTGAGGAGAAGCAAGAAGCGGCATCAAAGGAAGATGAGGCTTGGGCTTTAATCGAAAAGATTGTTAATAGCGTGCCACCAGCCAGGAGGGAGCAGGTGCCTGAAGATGACGCGCTAGCAGCTATTATGCTGTCGCAGGAATATTGGCGTGTAAATGATTAGGAGGTAATTCATGCTATTTACTTATTTCGACGTAGAAACCAGTGGATTGCATGTAGGTTGTGATGTGCTTTCCTTCTCTTACATTTTAGGTACGGAAGACTTGAACGTTAAAAGAGCGGAGACTCTCTATTTCTGGAAAGAAGGAGTGACCCAGTGGTCACAGGAGGCATACGAAGTTAATGGTCTGTCTAAAGAGTTTTTGCGCCAGTATGAAGCGGACTATGAGAAGAACATTAAAAAGATGTATCTTGTGCTAAGTTATGGGGATTTGGTCGGGTATAACTCGGGCTTTATTAACAAGGACGGTGTTGTTGTAGGATTTGACTTTCCTATAATTAAGGATTTCTTAGAACGCAACGGTATGTATACGCCCCAGGTGCTGGGCTTCTATGATGTTATGCAGATAGGGCAGGTTATCTATAAGCATCGTTTAAAGCTACAGACAATGTTTGATAAAATTGGATGCAGTAGAGATATCGCTGATGCGATGATGGCTGTTTATTTTAACAGACAGGCAGGTGCACACGATGCGGCGTATGATACTGTCTGCACTTCTATGATTTTTCAGAAATTGTGTGCTGAAGGTTACGTACTACCCGGAGAGAAAGGTGTTGCTAATTTACTTGAAGAGGTAGGTGAACGCAGTCTTGAAGAGTATTGTATCGAGTTTGATGCCGAAAAAGGTATATTATTTGTAGATACCTACGAAGGAGCTCAGTACACTGCTAGTGAGTTCCTTGAGAAATTTCCGAAGCTTTTCGACGAAATGATGGCTAATCCGTCAACCTATATGTAGGAGGTACTAGGATGTTTGAGAATTGTTCTAATATGACAGAGTTGAATATGTCCAGACTTGAGGCTATTAAGTGCGGAACTCCGTCTGTCATAGTAAACAGAGAGTATGGCAAAAGAAGGGCGTTTTTATTAAGTTCTCAGGAACGTACTTTTAAGCGCGTACCGTTTTACCCGGTGCCGTTGCCCAAATTAGAACTCATGGCCGGTATTGAAAACGCATACTGGGACGAGAGTGACCCATATCGATTAATAATAGAGGAGTAAGATATGGGAAATATTTTTGCCGAACTTCAGATGCAATCAGCTAATCAGTTCAACACCATAACTGACGCACGAAAGAAAATGAACCAAATATTGAAGTTGTTCCTGGAACAACCGGAGCGTGAGTTGTTATGCGATATCTTCGCTAAGAATGTCCGTAACCTGGAGACTAAGACTTTACTTGACTGTGATTCTTTTATGATAAATCCTGATGAAGGATATACTTTTATTCCAGCAGAGTTGCAGAGTGATACGTACGGAATGTTTAGAGGAGCCTACTGTGTTTTCGAGGGAAGATACGTTTATCCGGTCAAGGATGTGCATGGTGATGTTATGGGCTGGTGCGGATATGATAAGTTCTCGGACGTTAAATATCTTGATTCGTTGAATTATGGATATAAAGCAAAGAATGCTAGCGTATTTGGTATGGAGAAGATGGAAGAGTATTATCGTTCTGGAAGACAGGTCTTTTTTACCGAAGGCATAGTTTGTGCTTTGTACGCAAGACAATGTGGACAGCAAGCGTTAGCTACGTTAGGTTCAAATCTAACACCATATGTAGCTGAGATAATAAACAGATTTGGAGACAAAGCTCGTATTATAACAGACTCGGATGAAGCGGGCAATAAGTTTAAGCGCATAGCTCATAGACTTTGTCCTCGCGCGCGTGTACTGCAATCAAAAGTCGCTAAGGATTTAGACGATTCAAAGGAAGTAGTACCTGGTATAGGTTATGAGCTTGAGAAATTCGAGAATCGGTTTTACCACAGTGCTTATTTCACATAAAAGGGTTACACAGAACGCTTAACCGTAATTTATATTACGGTGTAACTTTGCGCATGTTATCCAGATAATAAAGTAATGCACTGTGCTTCAAGTTAGAATCCGTAAAGGATTTTGAAATCTTTGTGAGATGCGATGATGCGTAGGAGGAGATATAATATGGAGTCAACCATTGTGTCCATGACGGACGAAACAGGTAAAACCGGAAATGTTGATTATCGCGATTGTCATTTTCCAAACGATGCGGAGTTGGTAGACGCTGCTCGTAGATACGGGCTCGAGCGTGGCATTCGTTACACCATAACAACGGTGGTGGGAGCTAAGACAAAATTTGTAGCAAACATCGAACAAGGCAAACTTGTTCGCCTAACACCTATAACACAGAACTTAAGTGCTATAGAGCGTATATGTGAGTCGGTATATACTCAGGAAGTGGAGAGACTTTCCAAATATAAAGATTTTAATTTTAACACTAAAGAGATACTCGATGCTGCGGGTATCAGCGAAGAGGAGGTTTGGTCTATGGTTGAAAGTAAAAAGAGTGGACTTTGGTTGCATGTGCCTAAACGTTACGAGCAGGCTATGTTTAATTGTGTGCTGGCGGAATACATTACTGACCAGTTAGTGAATGGGACTATTCCGGCATAAAGCTAGCGTTTCAGTAGTATCGCGCGCGGTAGAGAAACCAGAAGACATAAAGAAAAGAGGAACTATGGTGCGTGCCCAGGTGGTTGATGTAATAGTCAAACGCAATGGATATATTGTGCTTGCTATTTATGAAGACAGATGGCTGGGTACGCAGTACTCCTACAAGTCTGAGCTACTTACACAACAGCCCGCTGTACATATCGGAGGGGAGGTTATAGTTTATGTCGATGACGTCGATGCTAACGGCCGTTACTACGTTGATTGCTAGAAATCTGTTAACAATGTCTGGCACAGTCACTGTGGTTGTGTGGATGTTGTTGTGCATTTATCATATAGGCAAGATAAGAAAAGAACACGATTGGTACAGATTGGTTTATATATTCTTTCTTACTGTATGTGCGTTAATATGTATTGTATCAGGCGATGTGATTAAAGATTTCATGCTTGAGGTGTTTGCGAGAACTCGCACACTCCTACAAAAGTAAACACAAGGAGGACAGTAAATGAAGAAGTTATATCTGACTGTCGTAACGTTATTAATGTTGTTATTAAGTTCATTTCCTATCTATGCGGCAGGTAACTATGTGACTTCCTATGCATTCGCGGATATTGCTGGAAGTATCACTGGAAATACAATAAATGTAACAGTTCCATATCGAACTGTTTGTACATATTGGAACCATAAAGTACAGGTAAGCGACGGGGCTTACTTTACTACGGGGGCACTAAATCGTATAGATGACCAACACTATCAAGGCCAGTTGACTGTGACAGGAGACGACGACCAATCTAATATCTACACTGTAAACATATATAAAAACAATTATAAAGGACCGGAGTACGAAGTAGGTAAAGCAAAGTCTATTCGTAAAAACAGCGCCAAGATACCGGTCAATATTAAAATAAATGATGCTAATGTAACATCTGTACAAGTAGTCTATTATACTAAGAAGAACAGTACGTCATATGTTACAGTCCCAAGCACAAATGGAGATATCAATGTCGATGTGGAAATCAATGGATTACGTGACGACACAAAGTACTATTATTACCTATCTATAGTCACGCCCGAAAAAACATACGAAACAAGTAGTAAGTCTTTTACAACAAAGAAGACCACAGACACGTCGACCAGCTCTAGTTCATCAAGCAATACGAAATCAAACACCAGTACGACACCTACGAAGGGCACTAATGCTAACGGGCCCGGGACAGATGCTAAACAAGATATGGTTACTAGAAATGAGTGGAAACTTGTCGATGGTAAATGGTATTACTTCGGAGAGGATGGATTCTCAAAGACTGGATGGTTTCAGGTAGGGGACAAGTGGTACTATGTCACTAAGGGAACCAACGATTTGGCTATGAGTTGTTGGAAAGAGATTAGTGGTGTTTGGTACTTCTTTGACGCATCAGGTGCTATGGTAGCCAATAACTGGGTGCAGAGTGGTGGCGCGTGGTATTGGATGGGTCCGAGCGGCACGATGTTAACAAGTCAGGAAATAGATGTGGGAGGCAGGCATTTTATGTTGGGACCGGATGGTGTGTGTTTCGACAACAAGATGGTTATGAAAGACGGGCGCTGGCAGTATTATAAGTCTGGGGCGCAAGGTCTTGCCGTCAATGAAACATTTGAGTATAACGGCACGACGTATCGTGCCGATGCTAACGGATACCTGTATTAAAATTATACACTGCGGGATTAATCTGTAATCCCGCAGTAGTATTAAAAGCCGAATAGATTTTATGATATGTTGTAAGGTTTGTTGAGCTTTTAATATAACTAAGGAGGTATGTTCTGTATGATATTAAAATTACCCGTAGTATCATTGCTAAGTCCAGAAGAATTAGAAGCAAGTAATGTTTGTAAACTCGAGGGTGGAGTAATTTTTCTGAAATTAATCAACGAGATACCGGATGAAGTTGGTCAATACCTACGGTAGTATGGGAGGTACCTAATAGGCAATATATTTCTAAGATTGGAAGATTACGCAAGGGCTGTCGAGATTATGTCAAAGTAGGTGACGAGGTTGTAATCCTTAACCGGTCCAGATGGGTCTATGTGTAGATTTGTAAATATAGTAGGAGATGTGATATATGACACAGAAGGAGCTACGTGAAAAGATACGCATTGAAGAACGCAGGAAATGTCGTATGGAGATAGAGGAATTAAAAGCGAAAAATCGTAAACTATTGCATGAAAACATAAACCTGAGAACCGATAATTCGACGTTGCGAATGAGGCATGTGTCTACAAAATCTTTATCGCAAGATTGGTTTATTAAGTTAACGCGCTTATATGGCATGTAGGAGGGTGCTTGATGAGACAGCTACTGAAGATAGGTGTATGTGTGATGCTAGCGCTCACATTGATGTCCTGTAATAAAGAACAACCTCGAGATGTACAGTTAGGATTCCTGACTCTTGATGGTAACGGTATAGCAAATCATCCGTTCAGTGACACTCCTGTACTTGCAGTGGAATGGAAAGAAGAGAAGCGACCAGATTGGACAGCTCTTCCTGTGTGGGTGACTGGTAATCTCGATGGAGATATTATTCGCGATGCAGTCGCAAGCTCCTATAGTTATACAATGGGTACTAATGAAAAAGCGGATGCTTACTATACTATAATCACAAAAGGATATCAAGAAAAATTTGAGGATTTGTGGAGTGAAGTGTATGATAAGTTAAATGGTATTGTAGAATTTTCTACAATAGATGCAATAGTTCCTGCAGATATTATCAGACTTGTATATGGAAACAACAACTATGGGACGCTACGCGATACCATGACAGATGCTCTTGCTCTTATTAGAAATGTTAATAACGACGGTCCTAGAGACGAGTACAACAAGGAAGCAGAGCGGATATACAACGAGTTTTATAGGTGGTTATATAATTTTTCAGTCGACTCTCTTTGAAAAAAAGAGAAGCGCCTGAAACATATATAAGTGGCGAAAGCCATCTGACATGTTAGATATTCTAACGCCTTGTAGGCACTCATTTGTTTGCCTATTCCTCCACAGCTTGTGCAGGTGTTACAGCTTGCACAAGCCCTTGCCTAGGTGCAGGTGTTATTAAGTGTGTTATAAGTCGAAATGTTACGCACCCTCAGGTACGTTTCGCTTACACGAGCTTCTGCCAGGAGTTAATCTGGTCGCATAACAAAATTTTAATATTCAAGCAAAGGAGACAAAACTATGAGATTAGAAAAGCAGCGTGGAGCGAGAGATATTCGCAGGGAAAGAAGTAGCAGTCATATGTATAACGGCTTCAACAAATCTTGGAAAGTCGGCGACAAACTTACTGTGTTCTTTCCAATTATGTGGTGCCCAGAATACGATGATGACGGCAATGTAATTATGGTACAGGAGCTGGATAACTTCGGTCAGCCTGTATACGAGGAAGATGGTGTAACGCCGAAGATGACAGAGAAAGGCGTGTGGGACATTGTTACGGCGAGCATCTGGGGACATAAAGTTAGCGATACCAAGTTATTTAACGTTGGAGGCTCTTTCATTCCTTCACTGACAGATGTTTACGAGAAACAGCCGGTGCAGTTTGAGCGTGACGAGAACGGGTTTATTATCTATGACCCAATCACAGATAAGCCGTTGTACAAGCCTGTACCCGGAGATGTTACTTACCAGTTTTCTTTGGTGGCCCCTTTGTTTATAAATGGACTGAAACAGGCTGAGATGTCTCGTGTTCTCAACAAGAAATTTCCTACCGAAGAAATGCGGCGCGAGGCAATTCAGAATATTGAAGATAAATACGACACAAGTAAGAGTTTAAAAGCGCCAAGACCCATCGTAAGTAAGCTTTTCCTCTATGCTTCTACAGAAGTCTTTGTCGTGCCTATGGACAGCAATGACAGATATTTACCAGATAAAGCAGCACAGTACACTTATGAATTTCAGTCCGACCAAAAATTTAACAGTATCCTGCAGATTCTTGATGATGTGAAATTCAAGCCACGTGACTTAGACCAGCATTGGATTGAAGTGCAGATGACATTCAACGCGAACTCTGACGACGAGAAAGGCCGTGCTGAAGCGGGACGCAAAGCAGCTCCGATTGGTCTTACTCCTGACTATACTATGGAGAGAAGGGACCCTGCAGCTTTTGCTAAGATAGCCAGCCGGCTCTCCATGCTGCCGCAGGATAGTGAGATAATTACGCATCGCAATTTTTCTTATAAAAGAAAAGACGAGCGTACGATTGCGCGTAACATAGAGAAGTATGTGACACTTCACAGCGAAAACCTTGATGCCATTCAGAAGGAAGAAGATGTAGCTTATCTGCTTAAGCAGGCCTACAAACTTATGAAATTCAAAGCACTGAACAACATGGCTAATACGGAGCTCAAGGAGAAAATCGAGAAGGCGTACGATGAGTATATTAAACAGCATCCTGAACTTGCTCTGGAGCCTAACTTAGCGACAGAACAGGATGACTATAAGGAGATGGAGTTCAAAGGCATGCCAAGGTCACGTGACCTTATCATAGATGCAGGCCAGAACGCTGCTTTGCCTGGAGAGAGTGTAGAGTCAGACAATGAAGAAGTTTCAGGCAGCGAGGGCGGATTTGTTGTTTAAAAGGTATGAGGGCGGTTTTCATACCGCCCTCCTTTGGAGGAAGAATGGCAGCGATAAAAACCATACACACGCGAGGTATACAGTCGCATGACGACGTGTTGATTGAGTTACCGGAAACAGGACTAGTGGTGTTTTCAGGAGATAACAGCAACGGGAAGTCAGTTATACGTAAGGTGTTAGAGGATACCATCGCATATAACATAAACAAAGCTAAAGTACGCAAGAGTCTTATTAGCAAAGACAGAAGTGAAGGTAGTCTGGAAATCATTAAATATGACGGTTCATCCCTCTATGTGAATATTAATTTGGAGGCCTCTCAGACATGGGTACGTCTTACTCGCGCAAACGGTGAATCAGTAGTCCGCTATTTGGCAGACAAGAACATACCGGAGTTGGTACGTGAATTTGGATTTCACTATAACGATACGCGTGATATAAGTCTGAACATCTGTGATTCTGATGATAGCATCTTGTTCTTCCGTACGAGCCATGCTACAAACGGAGATATTCTTGTGTCTGCGCTTACCGACACAGAAGCGCAGATGCGTTACGACGTACTGTATGAGCAGTACCAGGAAGCACTTTCAAATCGCCGACAGTTTTTAGATAACCTTCAAGTAGCGCAGGCAGCAAAAGAAGCGTTGGTTCTGTATAATATCGAAGAGGAGCAGGAATTACACGATATATGTGCAAGAGCAGCAAGTTTGCTCAGCAAATTTTATTGGCCTGACATGAAAGAAGTGCCAGAAATGATATTTCTGCCAACGTTTAACATACGCACGTTAAGGTTGCAAGGATACGTTGAATTACCGCACATACCTGTTGTGCGCATGAATATACGTGATATAAGCGCAGTAGCGCTAGATTTAATACAGATAGAGAAGGGGGTGTGTCCAACATGCCGACGTCCGTTTTCTTTGCACCAGACTTGCATAAGCGAGATGTAGACTTCAGCTCTATAAAGGGATACAGGTTAGCGATAGAGGAAGTGCAAAAGGATATTCTGGAATACTTAATGAGTATCGAGGGAGACCGTAAATTTATTTCGATGGGTGATTGGTACGATAAAGGCTATCGGTCAACGGGACGCGTCTATATAGATTCATACTATGATAGTATGATAGCGCAAGCAGTTGGCAACGAGGCCTATTTGTGCCTAGGTAATCACTTCTTTCTGGAGAGAGATTCCAATCCGGAAATGTATCTTATACAACCGTCGTACTTGTATCAGCCGAAAGAGAAAGTGCCCATGCACGCACCTATTTTTAAAACTGTACCTTATTTAATTATAGGACCGGTGCAGATAAGTTTCTTTCATTTTAATAAGTTGGACAAGAACTATGTTCAGCAGAGACAGCCCGGAGTACAGTTCCATATAGGTGTCTACCACGACGACTGTTGTTTGCCGTCAGATATAAGAACGACCGCAGGTTATTATGGTAAAACGAATAATGATTATTTGAATAATATCTTCAGCAACATAGATATGGCTATATTTGGACACATACATGTCGCTGTTGGTATACGTGTGTTTACATTAAATAGTGGGAAACAGATACCACTAGTCGTGCCTGGAGCATTATGTATAACAGAGAATAAAGAAGCTGTGAAGCATAAGACGGTTTCCTGTCCGGTGTTGACAGTTCAGGACGATGGTACATATGATATTGATTTTAAAGAAATGTCAACTCATATGGAGATACTACAATTTTATAAAATAGCAGAGCAACGAGTAGCGAGCGATACTCTAGAAATCATGGGTTCCGGTAGCAGTGAATTTGTTGTACCAAAAGCTGTGTCACTACTCGACTATTTGCGCGGGAAAGGCTATACAGAGAAGCAGGTGGAAATCATTATGTCCATACAGCCTGGACAAACCGATTTATATACGCTGCTTATGCAGATAAAGGAGGTTATGGGAGATGGAGCAATCACCTAGTGAATTGATGAGACAGAAATGGCGTGATATTGTAGAAACAAAACGGTATAATAAAGAAGAAGCTACAAAGTTTTTCATGAGCATCTATTCGGCAGAAACAGACCCAATCTATCCGGTTAATCTTGCTGAGGCTTTCGCCGGCGTCTACTTGCCTGACATTAGGCAACCCGGCCAGAGTCTTGAAGATTTGTGGCCGCACTACTTCGGATTAAAGGAATTAAGCGAGCCGGACCATCTGGATTATATACCTCCTTCACCACTATTCATGGAGGAGCAAACAAACTTTATAACAACTGCCCGTAACATCCGCAAACGTGCGGATGAGATTAATGAGGAGACAAGAAGGAAATGCGAGCAACGGTCAGCGGCAAGGCATTAAAAAGTGTCTTCATAGACATAGCCGGGATATTAAAGAAGTACGACAGGGCTAAGGTGGTGGGTATAGAGACCACTAAGACCACAATAACTTTTACCGTAGATACGGGTTCATGCTATGTGCGTACTTTGGAGATATCATCTGTTTCAGATGCTGTGAACATGACACTAACTGTGATGTTCAGCGATTTAGCATACTTTATCCCTACTAAGGAAGACGTGACAATCGATATAACAGAATGTTATGTTGAGTTAATTACGAGCAAGTCAGATATGTTATTGCAGGTAGGCGATTCTATTGTAGCACCGTATCAGCCGAGAAAGGGTAAGATTGTGGATTTAGATTATGGCATATTGCGCAAAGCCGTTAAGCTGTTTACTTCTACGCAAGATTTGCAGAAAGCTTACGGAAGGGACTTCGCTGTTAGCTTCTACGGGGAGTGGGCTTTGATGCGTTCGCCAACTGTATGGATACACACTAAGGCTCAAGGTTTACGTTGTGCGCTATCGCTGGAGCAGATGAGAAGCATCGTGTCATTCCAGCCTACGTTTGTAGAAGAATCAGACAGACTCGAGTTTCACAAAGAGGGCGCTTTACTCTCTGTTCCAAAGATATTACCAACAGAGGCTGACAGTTTTGAGCACCATACTAAGGACATGAAGTTAGCTTCCGTACTACTTATGCATGGCGTCATCAAGGACTTGTTAGAAATGAAGCGTGCTTTAGGAGACGTTCAAGCGGAAATAAGTTTTAATTTACGCGTGAACAAAGGAGGTATTACTCTTTCACGCGATTATAATAAAACCGGCGACAGTGTTTTTAGGTTTCGCTATATGTTTAATATTTTTATAATGGCGCTGAACCTTTTGGGTGAAAATACTCAAATAGAGATATGGACAAAGGAGGGTATGATTTGTCTCAGGAGTTCGGAAACATCTATTCTGCTGAGTGTCTAAATTACAGAGACATAGCTTCTAGGTGTCGTCTGAAGATTGAGCAGACACGAGAGAATCAAAGCAAATTCACAGCCTTGGAGACGCAGATAGACAATTATAAAGCACTTGTGGATTCCATGACGCTTTTGATTGGAACTATTAAACCATGGATGAATGACCTATTAGAGTATAATGCGCAGAAGAAGAAAGATTCTCTTCTATCAATTAACTCAGCATTATCTGTGGCGAACTTTGTAGTGCCATCCTCTATGAAAGGAATTAAGTTTAAGATTGAGGGAAAAGAGGCTTGGCTAGAAAATGAAGAAGGAATGGACGCTGATAGGTTAGAAGGTTCGGGTTATAAAGGTACCGTGAGTGTGTATTTACGTAATGTTGTATTAAGAGCTAATCCAGCATTATTACAGTTCATGATACTGGACGAACCATTAGCTAAACTGTCGCCTGAAAGCTCGGCTATATTTTCTACTTATATACCGTTGTTGGCAGAGAATATGCAGATAATATGGGTCGAGCACAAGAAAGAAGTTTTTTCTAGCGTAGAAAACAAAGTAGTGTACACGTTCTTCAAGGATGATAAGGAACATACTTTGGCGCTTAAGGAGGAGTAGCATGAGATTTCTGCACAAGATTTTAGGAACCAAGTATTTAACAGCGGACTACGCTGATGATTTAAGGTTTCTGTTGGAGCAGACACAAAGAGGAGTCTCTACAAGAGCAAGGTACGAAGGAAACATTTTTGCATTGCCGGTAAAAGAAGCTATAAACGCTTTTATTGAAGCTGGTCAAGCGGATATTGATATCATCGATTGTCGGTTCGTGGGAGCAGTGTGGAATGTTATACGGATGTGGGCAACTAAATATCCAGACATCATACACTTCTACGATAGTGGGGACAGCGAGCGAGATGTCTTTATTCGTACCATGTGCTATGAATCTGTGCACAGAAATGTAGCTTCTGCTAAGCTACCTATAAAGCCGGCTAGTATTGAAGATTTTGCTGAATGGGCACAGAGGTTGGACCCTGCTGAGGTGTATGATGCTACAGCATATAACAAACACCCGGAGTTCATTTTACTGCTTCAATTATTTAGACCAGAAATACAAGTTATAGGCTCGTATAAGGATATGTTTGATTACGGCAAACGTGTCCTTTCCAGAGTCCTATTGGAAGAATGCCACGAATTCCTATATATACCGGGAATTGTGGACGAGTTTTGGACAACTCGTTTGAATAACGACGGTACGGTGCATATTGTTAATATTGGCAATATTCCGAAAAGGGAGTTTATAACCAAGTACAGGTGCATACCTGCCGATGTAGGGAGTAAGCAATTTATAGCCGCTACAAGCTCCGACGCATGGCGCGAAGGCGTGGCTCAGATACTAAAGGATGTAGCCGCGTATTTGGCCAAGCGTCCGATTACTATTGACACTTATTATCCGGAGGAGATATATGACAATTGACGCTTTTATTACGCAGTTAGCTGTAAAGCTTAATTTGCGTTTTACAGACGAGCAACTCGATTTTATGAAGAACCTCGATAAACCAGGTATATGCTTCGCTTCGCCGGGAACTGGCAAGACTGCTTCCGCAGTCGCCGGTTTACTGGTGACGGAGTTATTCCGACAAATACCTGGAGACAGTATTTACGCTTTGTCCTTTACGAACATGGCGACGTTAGAATTATCTGTTAGACACAAGTATGCGTGCGAAAAACTAGGAACGCACCAGCGTGTTAACTTTAAAACGTTACACTCGTTGTGCGCTACTCTACTAAAAGAAAATTATCGAGCACTTGGCATGGAGAGGCTAGAGACTACACAGACAATATCGATTGAGTCTCTGGCAAACATTGTGTTAGGAGTTTGTCGTGATTATAATATAGACCTTGAGCCGAGAAGAGTACGTCCTGTAATACGGGCTATACGTACACTGAACTCTTCGTTGACTTTTGAACAGGAGAATGTAGAGTCCAAAGCTTGTTTCAAAGACACTGGACTCACCTATGAAAATTTCCAGTTAATACGCTGGATGCTGTATGACTACAATAAGAAGGTAGAGAAGATACAGGTGGATGACATTCTGCTCTACACATTAGAGCTATTATTGTCGCATCCTGAAGTTTCGGTCGAATTTAAAAAGAAGTGTCGTGTACTGCTCGTAGATGAGGCACAGGACTTGTCTCTCCTTCAGTTGAGGATTATTACACTGTTGTCTGACTGTCCGGTACTAATTGGGGATATCAAGCAACAGATATATGCTTTCAACGGAGCTTGTCAGGAGATTGTGGAGCAGTTTTATAAATACTTCCCAGACGCTTGGAGAAAGTATTTTACGCAATCATTCCGGTGTAAAAACGAGATAGCTGATTACGCTACCAAGCTTATACTTCCAAATCACGTGGGCGGTGAGGATTTTACCGGAGTAGGCTCGGGCGGCGTTGTTAAATTCATGAAAGGTATCGACTACGAAGCTATATGTAAAAAGATATACGATGAGTATCTCGATAACAAACGAAACTTTCCAAAAGGAGTGTTATTCCTATTTAGGAATAATTACTCGTCAATCCCACTGGCTGAGGCATTTTTCAAGATGCGCTGTCCGTTCCGTGTGAACAGGTACACACCTGTTTCTAACATGCCGGTAATTCGCGATTTGTGTGCTATAACTGACTTGGCGCAGTCAGCGACATCTCTCGAAGAATTACCTGCGTTGTCGTTGTTGATACCAGAGTTTAGGCACTACGACCGACTCAGCGATACGCCTTTTTATAAGTTAATGTCACAGAGGCATTGTTCTATATTTGACATAACGTATGCATTCAGGGATGCTTATAACGGTGAGCGGGTGATGTCCATGTTGTTGCATGTCCATGATTTGTGTCTACAGGGTGCGAAATGTGCGGATATCTTTAACGCTATCTACCCTCTGTATAATGAGTACTATTTATCTGCAAGAGAAAAGTTCATGGAGTACGACGCTAAGTATTACATGAATATGGGCAATTATGCTTTCCGCGGTAAAAGGTATCAGGAGTTCAGAAAGGATGAGTTAGAGAAATCTAAATTCATCCAAGAGTGTAATGAAAAACGAATAGGAGTGCGCTGTTACACTTTCCATTCGGCTAAAGGTCTTGAAGATGACATAGTTTATTTGTTGTCTTGCGATGAGGGCATTATTCCTAATAGAAATAAGCTGAAGGAAATGAAGAAGAAAAATTGCGATATGGATTTGGCGCGCGAAATACGTAATGAACGTTCTCTTGTCTATGTCGCTTGTACACGTGCGAAGGATGAACTTTATATACATTTCGATGAAGAGCTCTCTTCCATGTTGACTGAACGTAATGAGTATGCTCAATACGATTTGCTCTATGAGTCGTTTAAGCCCGACTATAGAGATGTGGAAGTTTTTCAGGAATTTTACAGGAAGGAGTATTAATGTCCGAACATTATTCAGAACTCATTGAGGATGATACAGCAAAGCTGATACTTGGTGATGTGTACAAGCCGGGGCTTTTATATACGCTTACTACAGAACGAGACAGATTCTGTGTTTCAGCGTATGATAAAGAAACAGGTGAACATGTTGATTTGGTTGTCGGCAATGATGGCATCGGTGATGACTATAAACTTGAAGAGGAAGAAGCAGAGCTGTGTAAAGAGGAGATAGAACGTATTAACGAAGAAAAAGATAATGATTATAGCGCGCACGCTTTTGGTGTTTGGAAATATTTAATACCTATAAGCATAGTCATCTTTAATGTGGCACTTGCTTTAGCTGCGCATATATTGTTGATGTAATGAGGTGTGTTATGGGTTTTAGAGAAAATTTAGGGGCGACTTGGGACTGTCGTTTTCATAAGGGGTATCTTGAAGTAGATACCCCAGGGAAACGGAGATTCAGAACCACAGCGCCTATCGATACCGACTGGCAATGTAATATGTTCACAGGTACTTGTGTATATTTCTTATTGATAAATAACGACGATTTATACATCGGATTACGAGATGGTTCAATTATTCACTGCGGACAAGACGGCTTACTAAAAGCACTATATATATGGGAAGTACGTGAAGAACGGTCTATCACAACTGTGGGTTACTACAACGGGCGGTTTGGCATACGTGAAGCGAAAGTAGATTGGGACGAGCCGAAGCTTATACACGTGGCAGGTCTGCGTAAATCTTTTGTTCTGAAGGATGGATACACAGCACTGGATATAGACTTAGAAGATAATGGATTGTCCGAATCACTAAGAGAATCATTGTTATCCGGAACGGGTATTACTGTGTCGTTGAAAGGAGGTGTGTTATTAGATGAGCAAAAACATGGTTACTGGAGAGATGATAAAGAGATTTCCGCGGTTCCAACTTTGCAATTCTGATGCGCATCAACGTACTATAGGCATATGGCGACACGGGCCAGGAGGTATTATAGAGTCTGGTTACTACGACTATACAACCGAAATGATAGGGCCGTATAAGTTTCATGAAAGATATGGATACGTCGTGCGGTTCTATTATGAGAAATCTACACCCCCTTACTGGATGTTGTATAAAGCTTTGTTGGACACGCGCACAGCACTAGCAGCCTTCTTTGTGAACAACTCATTTATTTGTTTGCTTTATCCAGATGTCCTTGAGTATACAGACTTAGACGATGCTTCACGAGAGGTCTTTAGATTTAAGGAAGGAGAATTTGTTCCATATGAAGTTATGAATGTGGGATGGGTTAAAACGTATTTGCAATGTGCCCAAGTAGCGCACTTGGCATATAGATTACAAATGGATTTAAGCACAGGCAAAGTTTATTTAGGTAACGGCCTATGGGTAACTCCTGAAGGATTCCCGTTAGAACAAAGTGAGATTGATTATCATATGTATAAAAGGCTGCTCGATAAACCCAAAGCACGTGCTGTTTATACGGATGTTATTAGTGGAAAAGAAATTTATATTTAAGGAGGAACTTTTATGTTGCAAGACATTTGGAATTCCATAAGATGGATAGGCGTACCAGGTGCTTTATTTGTCGCGTTTATTATCTTTTGTCTTATCAAAGGCGGCAATAATAAAGGAGACGGAAATAGCAACAGCAATAACAATAACAACAATAATAACGCACAACTTTAAGTTGCGGAGGTAAAGTATGGACCTAAAAGAGCGGGGCCGTGAGATTGATGCAGCGCTAGTTGGAGAGTGTAGTCGCTGGCGCTTAGAAGTACGAGAACTCGAGAGAATCATCGAAGAACAGGATAAAATACTACAATCAGACGAAGCAAAAGGGGACCGGTCTGAGAATGCGGTATTTCAGAACGCGGCTGATACCAAGCAACAGGCGATGATGAATCGAGTGGTATTAGAAGATAAGATACGTGTGTTCGAGAATGCCTTTGATTCGTACAGCACAGAAAAATACGTGTCCACTGGAGTTATTAAAATAGGCAGTGTCGTACGTATAACTATACCAAAAATAAATAAAGAGATGACGGTCAAAATTGTACCTAAACAATCCGACGCTCCTATGAAAGGGGCCGTATCCGCAACCAGTCCATTGGGTAGGGCGCTGCTCAATAAGCAGGCTGGAGATACGGTAGAGTATCGTACTGAGCGAGGTTTGTGGGTTGACCATATACAGGAGGTATACTAATGATTTACGCAGCTTCATTGGGGAGTCCACTTAAGAAAGCATATTCTGATAAATGCTATGTGACGAGTGTGTCGACAATTATCGACAATATGAATCTGGATTCTTCAGTTACCGGCATGGACGTTTGTGTCTTCGGACCTAAGGACGTGGTCGGCATCAACAGAAATAAAGTACAGGCGGCAGCCAATACAAAACACCCATCCGTGTGTATCATATATGTCTATACGAAAGACAAAGAAGCAGCTCTGCTGGATGTACCTTTTAAGAAACAAATCAAGAAGATTGACATGGAGTCGATGCGTGAGTGCGTTGACGAGTTTATCGATGCACATATGGTCGGAGCCAAGAAGGCACCTACCAGTCGCGATTCGCGTGTTACTAAACCAATTGTATCTAAACCGATTGACCCTGCATTAGCTAGTGGCGGAATCAAGGGAAAACTGTTGCGTAACACAGCGGGTAGCACAACTAAAATGAGTAATAAGAAAGAGAGCGACGAGTTGCTGTATGACCCGGCACTTGAGCTGTATTATTATCTGGACCCTATCGGACAGATGATTTATTGTGACAAGGAGACGCGCAGAAGCCTTAGTAGGGCGGAAGTGCAAGAGCAGAAAGAAATTATCGCTAGGCGTTTGGCGGAAGAAACAGCCGTAACGGAGGAAGTCGAGGACAGTATCGACGAGGAGGACATACCTGTTAAGTTGCCTACAAGAGATACACCAGAACCTGTAGTGGAAACAGTAGCCCCAGCTGATGTAGTCGAGCCTCCTATACCGGCGGAAGCCGTAGATGAGCGCACGGCAAGGTCGTTTGAGAAAAATCTTGAATCCATCTCAGATTTCCATGACTGGGGCCTACTTAAAGATGCATTGTCGAAAGATACTGTTGTGCGCCAGCTATTAGAGGAAAACTCTACGTTTCAGGGAGTTGTCCAAATGCTCAATGTAATGGATACAGAGATTAAAACAATCTACCGCGATGCCGGTCTCACTGCTGAGCAGAAGTTTGAGAAGATTCTTGAAATAGGCGGGAAACGTGCAACATTGATGGCTACACACAACGACATTATATCACGTAAAGTAATCGACATAATGGAGGCTGTAACTATCAGTGCGCGTAGGACTGTAGAGGAATTACTCGCGGAGCATCGTCACGCTATTGAGCAGATAACCGTCGCGGACAAGAGCATCGTGGATGAGACAGAGCTCAATAGTCTCATTGAGAAGCGTACTAACGCTGTAGTAGAATTGCTTACAGTAACCAAGTCTATTGTTCAACTCTACCAGGCCATGGACCTGGAGGTTAACGATGTGATACTTAGTCTCGATAAGAACTTACCGTCCGATAATGAGTTCATCAATACGATGGTAGGTTCGGCTGCTGAAGTCCTAACACCAACGAACACGAAGACGCTTGCGCTTATGTTAATGAAAGCTCTGCAAGGTAAACGCGAAACTCTTGCATTGTTGCAGGGTCACGTGGATAGTGTTATTGATGCTGTGCGCAACTTGCTCCAAAAGGATGAAGCGATTATTGAGTATCAGCAGCATATGATTAAAGTGCTTAAAGCGCACAGAGTAGAGGATACAGTAGTTATTGACAGTGTTCTAAAGAACATTCTACATATCTATGTGGGTGATATTGATACCGGAAGAACAGCGACAACCCTCACATGGGCAGGATGTCAATCACGCAGGCGTAATACCTTGCTGATTGATTTGACTGGGAATAACAAATTGCGTGACTATGGTATCGAACCGGTAATGTTGGACGACTTTATGAGAGAACGCATTAACCAGCAGTTGTGTGTCGTTGAAGGTGTTATTGACGATGTAGAAGAACGTGTAGAGTTTGTACATGAACTTAAGACACGTCTGGATTACTATGCATATATTGACATCGTACTTGGAGTAGACCAGGTAGATTTTATCAATATGTTGGCTGAGGAAGCACTCACTATAAACTACATTACTAACTGCACTAACAGCTCGCTGGAGAGTATCGAGGCCACCTACGGTGCTACAGAAGTAGACAACGTAGCGCGTAAGCTGCTCTTGATTGACCCGCCTATAGATGTGCTGAAGATTGCTAACAGAGTCGGTGCAGACCCCACGATGACTAAGTGTATAACTATACCTAACATGAGAAAAATCAAAATGTGCTCTGTTACAGGAGAAGCACCTTATGAATACAGAGAGGTTAGGGATATTTTCGAGGAAGCTTTTAGATAAAGGAGTCAGTCTATGATATCGTTACAAGGAAGGCTACGTGCTACAGACTTAAACAACGTACGCGAGACGACCAGGTTAATGTTTAAAAATCCAGACGATTTCAAGACACCCGAGGCAGTTATCGTGCATGAGCAACAAATGATTCCAGACAGCGAGTTGTTGCAGGCATGCTGTGAAGAGTACAAACTTAAACTGGAAACACCAAGAAGAGAGTATATACCACACGCATTGCTTATGAAGTTTCGCGATATGAACTGTGTGCCTATAAAGTACTCGGTGGTCTCTAGTACGATAACTGTGGGAGTGTTGCCAGAACTTCCGGTGAAAGAGAGAATGGTTGGCAATTTGTTCGTAGAAAAGATTAATGTACCTATCTACTATTTCGTAGAGAATTACATTGATTATTATGGTATGCCGCCTTTCTTATTGGCATTACCTGAAAGAGATTATTTGAAGTTCATATTCACTGAGGCTTTATCTTTAAATGCGACAGATATTACAATATACAACACAACAGTCGATACAGCTGATATATTCTATAATGTTCGTAAAAGATTGGTACACAGTCGCCGTAAAATATCCGGCGACTTAGTGCTGCCTTTAGCGGAGTTGTTAGCATCTGAGGCTGGCTCAGCGTTCAACTCCGCATGCGAGGACCCGCGGTTTTTCTCTATACGGATTGATATGCATACTCGTGGGCGTGTGGTAGTAAACAAAGTGTATTACGGGTGGTGTATAACAATACGTGTTTTACCGGACGAGTATTTGGTTTCTACTCTGGAGGATTTAAACTTAACAGCGGCCACTTGTGCATTCATAAGGCAGCACGTCTTGTCTGATGAAAAAGGTTTACGTCTGTTCATCGGAGAGACCATGTCAGGCAAGAACACTTCTATACTTTCAGCTCTCATGGAGCATGTCAAGAAGGATAAGTATAAGATAGTCTCTGTAGAAAGTCCTGTAGAAATACTGGTTAAAGGTATCATACAGATTAATACAGAAACAGAGGAGGACTTTGCTAAAAATGCAGATTCATTGCTACGTCAAAATCCAGACATTGTATACTTTACCGAGATAACAGAAAAAACAGCGTATTCTATATTAAAGCAGTCAAACACGTCTAAAGCTGTGTTTTCTTCGGTACATGCGAACAGCATAGCAGATGTTATATCCAGGCTTATGGATATAACCGGAGTCGACTCAGACCGTATTGTACAGTCTTTGCAATCTTGCGTATATCAAGTGTTGGTGCGGGACGATAGCCGCGATAAAATATATCCAGTTAATCGTTGTGTTCATTTCAGTGACGAACTTAAGAGCCGACTCTACGGACAACCGCTATATCAGAAACAAGCTATATTAAAGGAGGTGGAGGATGCATGGCGTTCTTAGATAGGTACAAGTATATAACTAATTACGGTGTGAGTTTTGAACCATATAAGCCTTATGTACCGCCTGTACGTAGAAAAAGAAAATACGTGCCACCTCAAGTGCCTACTATAACTGTGGCTGATATTGATGCAAGGTCGCGGGATTTTATAACAGCGCATGATTTAAGAGATTATAGGAGGACGTCATTCAATCTGGTATTATTGCCTAAAGTTGATTTGGCGTTCGATGTGATATCCAAGGAGGTTTACGGGTTAGGTGAATATTTATAGTATGAGAGCTGAAACGCTTTCTGGAGACCCCTATGAGTTTACTGTATTGGACGCTCCTATTATTATGGGCGAGAATAAATTTGTTCTCGTGAATAGAAAATTCTCGCCCATTCTTAAGTTTGATACAATAACTTTAGGGTCTGGTGTGGGTGTTTATGTTGGCGACGTGTTGCGGGACGTAGACGGCAGTGAATGGTATGTTGCCTATGGTAGAGGATTCCACGCTGTTCATATGACAAAACATGTTAAACGTAAGCTTTACGAGTTTGACGTGTTGAATCCTGTAAGAAGACTACAGCCAGAAGAGTATGAAATCTATCATGTGCGCAAGCCTAAATTGAAATTTAAATATCAAGGTGAAGTCTTTACTATTAATGATATAATAGGAAAGCTTAATGATGTTATTATAATTAGGCAGTTATCAGCAAAAGTCCCATCAAGTGAAATTCAACAGTTCACAAATTTTATGTACAATAAGAAACATATATATCTGGGCGACCAATACAAGGGTATGCCTGTAGTGCTATGTTACGGTCGCGTGTGTGTACAGAATGAGTTCGGTGCATACGATATAGCGAGCAATGAATATATAATTAAAAACAGGAGGAACTATTAAGATGAGGAAGAGAGCGTTAGATGCCGGTGGAAGTCAGACAAGAATTGCGAAGAGTGCGATGGACAAAACATGTATCCCGTCACCGTGTATGGAAATTCCGGTTGACGCGGCAGTGAAGGGACACATTATTAAGGATAGGTTGACTGACTTTGTCATCAAGAAAAGTCCGTGTGCATCTTTAAACGGACGGCGTTTTGTGAGAGGCGACGCTATGAATCAGTACAGTGGCAATATGCTTATTTGCAACAACGAAGATGTGAAGGTACTTCAGGAGATTACATACATTAACTTGTTGTATGCAATCGCATCCGATTGCTACAATCGTGGGATTAATGACGATGATTTTCAGGTTATCGTTTGCATACCTGCGGCCGAGTTCTATGATGATAGAAATGACAGAATCGATGAGGTAAAGACGAATCTTGCTGGAACCACGAGTATTTACTTCCCTATGCTGGATACGAGTGTAAGATTCACAATCGACAGGTTAAACATTGGTGTTGTTGCCGAAGGAGTTGTTGCGGCATATAAATACAAGAATGACAGAAATTTTGTTTTCAAGAACACGATTATCTTCGATGTCGGATACAGGTCTACGGACGTAACGGTACTCCTGAAATTTGAACCTGTCGGCGAAGGTGCTGCTTCCCGTCCTGTAGGAGGTATTAACCTTGAGGCGAACATACAATCAAAAATGGAGCGGGACAATTTATTCGTTTCCACTAAGGTTATTCAGGAAGCACTTTCTACGATTTATGTAATCGACAAGGATGCTACAGAGCTGACGGATATTACAGACTATATTCATCGCGCTAAGGAGGAAGGCGTGAAGGACTATATCGGTCGCGCCCTTGACCTCATGCGTACAGACGGCATTATGGTTTCACGAGCACAAATCGAACAGGCAGTACGTTCGCACTACATCCTGCACGGTTCAGAAATCGTGGACATTACTGATTATGTTCATGAAGCTAAGATTGTGTTCGCGGACCTGCTACACCGTATCGCTTTGGATGTTACAAATGCGAAAATGATGAACATCGGCGATATTTCCAACACTCTTTGTGTAGGACGTCCATTCTCCGGAGATTTAGATGACCCATACAATTTGGTTAATTTACTTAGAGATAAATTCCACGGCGACGTTTGTATGTACGCAGTACCGGATGCGGGCACAGCGAACGTTGTTGAGATGATTCAGTTGTTAGGTTCTGATTCCGAATGATATATTCCATTCCGGAAGAGTTAGCTCCCTATCTGGAGTACATACCGGACGATATGCTAACAGCAATAATAACAGACGCGCTTCGTGCGGCAATATTTAAACCAATCGAAGCGCCTGTTAACGAGAACAGTCAGCATTTCGATGTGAGCCAGCTGTTGGAGCAGATACGTGGTATGGTAGGTAATCAAGCTGTTCATGAGGTTAAGAGTGCGCTGAGTGCTCCTGTTTCGACTAAATCAGAAACAGTTGTGGCAGTTACTACAAATGCGTCGGCAGATGTAGATGAAGACATGAAAGATATTGTCGCTAGTTTTGCGGCATCAGTAATTAAGTGAGGTGTATTATGGATATCATACAAGATATACTAAGTGAGAGTGAAGCCTTGAACATGCCTATGGATACACTGTCGGCGTTTGTTCGATTATTTAATGTAAATATGAACCAGAAAGTCGAAGAGTACATGAACACTCCAGATGCTGACCCTGATGTTGTTGAAAAGCTCAATATGTGTGTAGGAGACCTTGTTACGGAATCTACCTTTCACTTAAAAGTGAAAGACCGAGATACCAAAGCGTTATTAATGAAAAACAACATGAGGGATTTACCTATCTTAGTGTATACGCACGAAGTTAACGTGGATGATTTCATTGCAGAGCTTAAGTGGTTGTCAGATAATGAAGATAGATTGCGTTCAACACTTCCTACACGAACAGGTGACATGTATAAGGATGCGCTTAAGGCAATCACAGATTTTCAAAAGGATAAGTCTTACGACCACCCACACGATTTGGTGCACATTATGAAAATGTACAGGTCTACATTGTTTTGTCCGCCACATGCTAAGCCTCAGAGCACCGGGATGCGTAGTCTTTCTTTAAACAAGAATCGCTGGAAAATGCAACTGCGAGCCGCAGAGTATTTAAAGTACTGTATGGAGAATGGCATTTCTCCGGATATAGCGAGGGAGTGTTAGATGAAAGTTCTAAGAATATTTGACGTATCTGCGTTTGTACATGCAGGCATGGTGAACAAGTACGCGTTTCTGTTACCACCGTTAGACGTACTGCCTGACATGTTTAGAGAACGACGCATTTACTGTGGCGGAACATCTATGTTATGGAATGTCCTTTATGAGCACTGGGGAACATGTGATATGGTTTTCTGCTGCGACAGAAGGCCGACCATTAAGCAAGCCATGTATGAATGGTACAAGAGTAGCAGAGAACATAAGCCGGGTGTATCCAAGTCCAAAGAGGTGTGTGAGTACATTCTAAACGATTGCGGTTTGCCTGTACTGTTTAAAGATGGATATGAAGCTGACGACTTTATATATTCTTTAGTGCAAGAACATAAAAACAGTTATGATAAGATATACATCTATACGAGTGATTCGGATTTATATTTTCTCGTTAGTGAGAACGTTTCCATAGAACCGTCAAGTACGAGGGCTAAACGCGTGAACATGCAAAATTACACGTACACCGTAAGGAATAATTTATATACACCCTACAATGTGTTGACATTCTACAAGGTATTATTCGGAGATAAAGGAGACGATATACCGCCTCTGGAAGGGGAATTAGCTATGCGTATGCGGGAAGCGCTAGATGTGCCGCTGTATCAAAAATTCTTTGGTGATAAGGAGACGGCTATGGCGCTTATTGGAATGTTTGGACCTGAAGCAACAAGGCAAGGTCAATTGGTATATCCGCTCGATGTGCGCGTGCCGACAACATTTACATGTGGTGACAAATTGCGCATCGCTGAATGGGGAAACGCCTTTCATAACAAGTTCTGGAAAACAGGTAAGCAAGATAGCGCGCATATTGAAGAATGTATAGCTGAGATGGATAAGTTAGGGCTATCTGCAGATGATAATATCTAAATAACGGGTAGAGTAAAATCTACCCGTTACACAAAAAACATTTGGGTTCAGTACATATACAAATAGAAGTGTGAGTACAACAAGAGGAGGTAAACCTAATGACACCTATTGTAGTTTCTGCTGTACTAACTGTGAGTTTGTTTCTCTATAATTATTTTCGACTCGGAATTGAACTCATGGAGTCAATACGAAACGGTTTCATAATGTTAGCTTTATGTGTAATGTTTTCACTCCCTGTAGGGAAATGGGAGACAAGATTAGTTGTAGATACAGAGCCAATTACTGCGGAGATGATTTATGTAACGCCGTGTGACCATCACATCGAAGCTGGTGGACACGCGACCTATATAACACCCGCCTACACGAGTTTATTTACATTGTGTTTTAACGAAGACGAGCATGTTGTGCAGTATTGCCCGATTTGTTATACACGCGAAGAAGCGGTCAAGACTTATTTAGCACAGAGGTGAGATAGATGAGATTAATACGCGCGACGGAGGACACGTTGGCTTCTATCCTTATAATGGATAGACGCTTAGAGGAATATCCCGAACCGTATCGGAGTAATAAAGATATTGATATCGAAGTGTCTTTCGAGACGTATAAGAGGTTCATCGGCAATTATCTTGATGTGCGGGACTACTTGGCCACTAGAACAACCCATTTAAGATACTACCTGTTGAATGGTATGGACGATATGTTATGTCGTTGTTTCTATTTAGACATGGCTATGGCAGTAGCCAAAGAGCTGTGGTATACCGACATATCTGAAGTACCGACAGGAATATATCATGTAGTAGACGAAGCAAATTGTTTCAATAAAGACTATGTGGATGGGTTACACGAGATATTCACTTCTGAATTATCTCGGGCGCAAAATAAGTTGATGAGTCGTCTCAAAACTTTGAATTATCAGTTAGCTCCGGCTAAGGTCATAAAATTTAAGGAAGAGATGGATTACGCAACTTTGTTGTATGCTATGTCGTCTCCAGGCAATGAGTATGGTGTAGGCTTTAATCGATGGAGTTTTGAGAGGAGCGATGCATATGGAAACAATGGAGATATTGAATAGATACAATCTCTCTACCGAGAAAGCCGCTATGGTGGCTGAACTCATAAAAGAGAGCAACACAAGGGAGCGTATGTTTGTGCCTGTGGCAATAAACACGGTACTCACCTTGTCGCGCAAACATCGGCAGGCTTCAGGTGAAGAACCTACATTGGAAGATATTAAACAGCTTTACGATAAGTTACCTAATTCCTGCAAAGAGGATTATGGTGACAATTACCTCCTAGGGTATATAAATATTTTGATGTGCGGGCAATTAATTTAAGTGCGTATCAAACATATAGACTTGGAGAAAGCAAGTGAGCTACTGCCGATAAAAATGTGTATTGCAGATAGGCATTGTCTGTCTGTCTGTTTTACAAGGAGGCCGTGCACAGGGCGGTCTGCTATAAGGGTCATGATTATGAACGCGAATGAAGCTAACCAGAAGTTTTTACTTGTGTGTGCGAGAAATCGTATCACGAATCCGGAAGAGGTACAGGCTACCATGCAGGCTATCCTGGCATCCGCACCTCAGGCTGTGCTGGACAGTATGTCTGACAAAAGCGATGTCGAAATGGCATTAGAGCTTGCTGATGCTTACTTTAAAGCACAGGGTTCAGGTGCAACAGATGACCCAAATGTTACAAAGGAAACCAAGCCACAGGACGCTCCCGCATCAGCAGAACAGATGCAGGCTATTCAGGATTACCTCGATGCAAACGCTTCCGAAACTTCCAAGAGAGCAGCACGTACAAGTGTGCTTGCTGTAATCACAGATAGGCCAGTACTGGCTAAAATTCATGTTCCGAATGCACGGCTGACACCATCTCTGTCCGCCAAGACCGAGAGCCTGTTTGCTAAGTGGGAGTCCCAGTTAGTCGATACGCCAGAGAATAAGCAGGCGTTTGCGGACCTGAAAGTTGCCTATCTCAAGAAAGAAGAGATGGAAGTTTATATCAATCCGGATGCAAAAGAAAGAACTATCGGTTGGAAGATTCAGACCACAGACGACCAGGGACAGCCCGTTGTACAGAACCTGACAAGAGATTCCGCGATTTCATTCTTACTGGTTAGAGTACAGGGAGCAATCCAGCCGAGAGGTGAGGAGTCTATTGGTATCCGCATCAAATGGACCGCAAAGAGACAGGCCGCTTCTGGAGACAACGAGAACAATTCTGCTTCCAAGGGCACAACCTCTGTGACATTGCTGAACCGTAAGGCGCTGCAGAGCAATGACAAGCTGTCTATCTGCTCTTGTCAGATTCAGGAAGCTAACGGCGAGAAGCTGATTAACGACCAGTTCAACGCAAAGACCGCTATGAGCTTTAAGGTTGTAACTGACAGGAAGAACAAGAAAGGCGAGGTTATTTGCAGAACTATTCGTCTGCCTGGCAAGACTTCTGCTTACCGGGTGCAGAGAGTGGACGAGTTCGTTAACGACTTTGGACCTGTTGAAAAATCAAAGGGTGCCGGCTTGACCAAGTCCGAGAAGAAGAAAATCAATGAGGCTGTTAAGCGCGCTTTAGTTAATCTGCAGGGACAGGCTATCGATGACAACGACCTGCGTACTGCATTTGCTATGATTCGTCAGAATCAGCGTGATATTGCCCCGAAGAACTTCAGCTAAATCGGGCAGCAAAGAGGCGTGGTGCAGAAATGTACTACGCCTCTTTTAACATCGAGGAGATTATATGAATTTATTGGTTGACAGAGAGACTAAGATAGTAGGTGTCGGCCGTACACAAGAAGAAGCCTTAGCCTCTATGCATTTTAATATAGAACGAAGTGGGCGCATAACACCACAACGCGCTGAACGGAGAAAAGAAATACACGCGTGGTTGCCTACGCCTAATTTACTACACATTAAAGGTGTTGGCGCTATACTGTATGAGAATAATCATTTCAAAAACCTTAGGACAGGACGCACTGTGCGAGTCAAGGTGAAACCCCTATCCCATTATTTATGTTTATATAGCGTATTTGACGGGAAGTTGAGTTACGAAGATTTTACTATAACTGTGGCACCCCATGTAGATTTATTCTTGCGGAATATCTCAGATAAATTTTTATCATTGAATGATTTTCCTTATATTAAACCTGCTGAGACATTCAAGATTAAGTACTATCATGAAACGGTAGTGCCGGGATTACTCTTAATGGAGACATATAACGACACCATTGTTGCGTCTTATAACGATGACTATTACGAGGTGGATAAAGTCATAGGTGTAGACACAGAGTGTCTTATCTCATACTTGTTAGCCTCTATTGGTTTTACTTACGATGGGATGGAAATGAGGAAAACAGATGAAGAGTGAGATTATATACGATGGCGGTATTTTAGAGAAACGTGACAGGATGTTGCATAATCTCGCCGCTATAGTTATAGGTGAAAACCTGCAATATAACATCCGTGCGAACGAAAAAGCTTTAGCAGATAAAGGTGTCTTGAAAGAACGTGCTCTTAGGGAAGATTTGCGAAGCCATTTCTACTTTGATATCAAAGTGGGCTCAGTAGTTTATCCAGTACTAGCTGTAGGTGATTACGGAGTAGCTTATATGGGTGTTACTGCAGATGTAGTATTTAATGATTCCAAACGAGCATATTCAATATCAAACCTCGATGAAATAAGTCGATTGAGGAGTCTATGGTTTAGACACCTATGTAGTGAGTTTGATGAGGTAGTTATTGCTAATCAAAAGATGCCAACATTAGCAGATATTATAGGTCAGCAGTATGAAATAGACCGTGACGCTTTCGCGGCGTCTAGCTTGTGGAAAGAACTTGAGGTGAGACGCAGCTTGTTAGCTGACAATATAGGAGCAGAGCCATTCATGGTTTATCGTTTAGGCGACGTTCACAAGTTTTTATCGTACTATCCAAGTAATCCAATCACGTCTGTACCTATAAGTCTAGAATATCAACAGATTATTTTAAAATGTTGGAATGACTTTTTGGAAAAAGAGGTTTCTAATGATTAGATTTGCTACCGCATCATTAATTATATTATATTTTGTGTTTTGTACATCCTTGTATAGAATAGCTAAGTATCTGTGCGCAGGGCATGAGCTTATGGCTTTTATTCCGATTGCTAATCTTGTGTACTTTAGTTTCACATCGGACAGACTGGTATTAGAGTCCCACGATGCAAAGCACTCTTATTTAAGATATGTAATTGTTGGGTTCATAGCAGTAGGCCTAATAGGTTTATTGTTATTGCATCTAGAACCGTACGATATTACTATAATATCAGGTAGAATAATGCTACTGAGCGGTTGTGTTTTTACTATGTTGACTATGTGTGCCGGATACGTGAATATACTTATAGCAGGATACAAACATCCGTTACTTGTAGCCTTGTTGTCTTTAATAATTCCATTCCCAATATTTCTTTTTATCGCCAGTTTTACAATAAAACCATATGTAGAGGAGTCTATCGAATTATATTCGGAACATTAGGGTATTGGAGATATGCGAGTCTTTTGGGAATGGAATTTAAGTGGTTATTACTGCTTCCAGTTTATAGGTATGCGTACATAGGAATGATTGCTAATGCTTATGCAAAAGAACAAGGTACTGGTGGTATAAATTATTCAGTATACGAGGTTGTGTTTTCAACCATATTCACCGGGTGTTTAGCTGTAGTTCTTTGGAGAACAACAGCTAATACTATTCTCATGTTGTGCGTTATATCAGCTATGTGGGGTGTTTTGCGCACAGTAGAGAATTTCATAATATTTAGAATGTTCAATAAGCATCCTGCGCTCTCTGCGTTATTCGGATATTTACCAGGTGTAATATTGTTTAATGCTCGAGCGGCTTTAAAAATAATAGAAACTATGTGAGAGTAAGGATTGTGTTGTAAAGGAGGTTTATGATGTTAAAACGTCCACACGACTTTAGTGAAGTGATTGGTCACGAAGTCTATAAGCGGTATTTTATCGAGCGTATTCGTAAAGGAAATTTACCACAGTTCATTATCCTAAATGGTCCGGAGGGTCTGGGTAAAACCTCTTTAGCTGATATCCTGGCCATCACCATAAATTATGGTTTTGACGACACACAGGAGAAACGTAAAGCTATTGCTGAAGTTATAGACAAACAGCATTCAATTGACTGTATCAAGAAATATAATATGGCAAAGGATTCAGGCAAAGATACGGCAAAAGAAGTTTTGGCAGAGTTATCGCCAACAATGTCCTCTACCGGTAAAAAAGTGGTTATGTGTGACGAGTGTCACGCCATACTTGATGCCGCGCAGGACGTGTTTCTGGTCGAGACCGAATTTATTCCTAAAAACACATATCTTATTATGATGACTACAGACTTGTCAAGACTCAAGGCTACATTGCAGTCTAGAGCATTTATAGCAAACCTCAATCAGCTAAGTACAGCAGAAATGGTTAAGGTGTTGCGCGAAGAGACTGAGCGGCGGAATTTAACAATTCAAGGCGGTGAACCTGTATTACGCATGATAGCGGAGTGGGCAGACAATAAGCCACGTGCAGCCCTTAATATCCTAAATGCGTTCGGTACTAACGAGATTGTTAATACTGATGTAGTTCGCGAATTTATCGGATACATGAGTCTGGACGAGATAATGCCGTTAATCACGTCATTGAACGGTTCTATGACTTTCGGACTTACTTATATATCAGACATGAGGTTAAGTGACAATCTGATAGATAGTCTTGTTGAAGTTCTAAGAATCAAGCTTGGACAACCTTCTTATAAAGTATCACTGGAGGAATATCAGCGAGCGCGACGGAAATTAGAAGGTGTGCAGGAAGAAAGTATTATGAAGTTTTTACACAAAGTGGCTGGCTTACCAAAGTTGACGCGTGCTGGGTTAATATCTGCATATATGTACGCTCATTCATCCTATGAGCGTCTGTTTAAGGACGATAAGAGTATATTGCAGGAAGAAGAGGCGCAGAAGCTGCAAAATAGAGAACTAGCACCCGCTGTGACAGCTACTCGATTTTCACAAGCACCTTCCATTGAAAGCCTTTTATCCAATAGCGCTATAGTTGAGTAAGGTGCAAAGATATGAAGCTAGCTGTGCTAATGGCCCTTACGCTGTTTGCTGTACTCTGCTTTATAGGGTTAGTGGTTGGTAAGATAGACGTAATAACAGTTACTTTGGTGATTATTGTTTATTCAAGCGCCTCCTACAAGCTATGTGGTAAGGTGAGAAAACATAAGAAGAAAGAAGAGCGCGAAGATGCCTCTGAGGAGGAGATTTAATTATGATTTGTCCATATTGCGGCAAAGAGATTGAAAGACCTACAAGAGAACATTTCTTCCCACAATCTGTTTGCTGCAATGAATGGGATTTTTGGGCGTGTTATTCTTGTAACAAACTAAAGCGCGAGCATGTGGTATATCCAGCAACGCAACTATTTAAGCAGTGGCCTGAAAACTTTAGTACTACAAAATTCAAACAACTATGGCGGTTATCCGGCTGGGATAAGTATTTGAATTTAGTACCGGCGATAAGAATGCGTCAGATATTTGACAGTGGTCGTTGGAAGGACGGCGCTTATCTGTTCAGTATAGAGGAGCGCTTATGCTATGGCCTTGATTATTTAAAAGAGATGTATGAACTTTATGATAAGTTATTAAAAGAAGACGATAATCTGCAAGCTTTAATAATAGCACCCACTATGAGAGGGTATTTATTATACACTCCTATTTCCTGTGAGTTCGGAACACCATATAAAGAGGTGGAGAGTTTACGTGTAGATAAGTGGGTAGATATGCGGGTAGCTGGGTGGCTAGTTTTAGGGTCTGCGAGGCATTACGTTTGGAAAAGTACCGTAAGCTATAAAGAGTATTTCCGTAGATTATTAAGTGCGCCATCTTGTGAACAAATATTATCAGATAAATGGGGATTATTGGAGGGCTATTAAAGATAAGTGAAACGTTTTGTAAATACCAGTCTTTTATTTCTGTTCATAGTATTCATGTCAGTAGTAGCATGGTACTATGCTATTAAACCTGAAATTGAGGGGAATGCTAATTTTCTTAGGACAGATGCAGATCCCTTTATAGTCACAGTACCCTTAGGGGGAAGGACGTACATGGATGTTTCGATGGATGGCATCAACACTGTTTTGGAGGAAACGAATCAATTAACGCTGTGGCGTTTTAATAATGGTCGTATAGTACGTACGACTAATCATGAGCCTGGACATGTTTTAGTGCATCCAGTGAGTTATACAAGCAATAAAGAAGTGTTTCGTAAGTTCGATAATTATTATATCTCTGTTAGTAGTCAAGAGCGTTATGTCGATGTGGCTAGAGAAAGTTTAACGATTAACGAACCTTATGAAGCGCCGTGTCCGGAAATGACTGAAGAAAATCAGATACATAAACTCCCGGATGTTGAGATTCCTACAGGATATGAGAATGACGGAATCTGGAAGTTACCTAAAGATATCGAAAAAATGGTGTTAGCTCAATCAAGTAATGATATGAGTTATCATAAAGGTAGTTGGTATTTTAATTACAATTTTCGATATCAGAAGCATAGCGACGCTGTAACAGATGCAGCCACTCGTGTATGTGCGTTGAGTAAGCGTCCATTAGATTGGTGGTTTGATGATGGAAATGTATTTGTCGCAAAAGCTGGTACGGAGTATGCATGTGTACTTCAGCAGGACTATACTTCTTGTTATTTTATAAGTAGTAATGATTTGGGTTATATTCTATTAAACTTGGAGGTTTGATGTGGAAGAAATTTATCGTACATTGAATCGTTTAAAAACGCGAGGAATGAAAGGTTGGCATGCGACAAAACAGGATTGGCTAGTTGAGCGGTTAAAAGGGTACGATACAAAAGAGTTTAATAAATTTCTACAGATATTTCTGTACATACAGGATTATAACCGAAAAGCGTTGACTATGGAAAATATTGTAGAGATAATTCTAAAAGTCATGCAAACTTAAGGAGGAGATATGCTGGTCGGAACAGAACATGTGAAAAAGAAATATAGGGATTACTTTAAGATACTCCTTATAGGATTAATACTTAGCTGGTGGAGACATTGGGAGCCATTTGCTGGTATTGGTTGTGTGTTTGCAATCTTTCTGATTGCGGAAATTTTAATGTCGTTATTAGGGCATTTGGTGGCACGTATACTATATGAGCGCGTTTATCCAGAATCTGTGGAAGAACTCAAGCACACGAATAAACAATATCAATACATTTTAAAAGTGGCTGGCAAGGATGTATATTCTTATGTTTATAATCTACCCTTAGAAAAAGTAGACGTACGTTGTTGGAAGTTCAGAGGTTCTTATTTAATTGAGGTGGTCCGCAAGAGGCGGTAGTATCTACGCGCTCCAGATACAGAGGAGGGCATAATGAAAAAAGCAATTATTTGTATTTTAGTGTTAATGTTGTGTGGCGTGTTGTGTGGCGTTGCCTATGCGGCATCTGAGGAAACTGGACATGTACATAATTGGGCGCCTGAATATACAATGCTGGAACCTACATGTACCACGGAAGGTCAGATTGTACGTAGATGTTCTGAATGTGGTGCTATAGAACAAGTTGGTACAAAGCCAGCTCTTGGTCATGATTTTGTATGGAAGTGGTATGAATTAGACGGTAACGCCAATGCGTACAAGCAACTTACCTGTACTCGATGTGGTATACGCCAAGGACAGCCAGTATACTCAACGCATACAGTAACTTATATTACAAAAGACCAAGACACAGATGCTGTGTTGGCTACCACAACAGCTGTTGTAGATTACGGTACAAAAGTGCGTGGTGCTGATTTAGGCAAAGAGGATACTGTTTATGGTGGTCGTACTTACGTATATAGTAACGAGACTGTTGCGGAAGTACATGGTAATACCACAGTCTACCGTTTAATGCGAAAACGCGACTATACGGTAGCCTTTAATTCCAACGGTGGAGAAGGTGCCATACCTGATATTGTATTACGATACGGGCAAGAGGATTATTTACCAGATAATACTTTTACACGAACAGGGTATACGTTTAAGGGATGGAGCAAAACACAGACAGGAGCAGTTCTATACAAGAACAAAGAGTTGGTGCATGACGTTATAGAGCGGTCCGTTGAACCGAACAGAGTTACTCTTTACGCTGTGTGGGAAGCGAACAAGTATGTGGTGTCGTTTGATACAGGTGATGGTGAACCAATTGCTCCCATAATAGTTACCTATGGGCAACCCTATGGTACCTTACCTACTCCCAGGTGTGAGGGTATGACTTTTTCATATTGGGAGTACGCCGAAGACCTTGGAGAGGATAATTGGAAGTATACTGCAATTGATTCTGCGACCACCGTATGGTTAACAAGTGACCATACAGTAACCGCTAAGTGGAGTGTCGACACAATTAAAGTAGCTTTCGTTAGCCCTAGTAAAACACAGACTATGTCGGTGACCGCACATAACCAAATATCGCCGCCGTTTCAACCTGAGGAGGAGGGAATGATATTTAAGTATTGGTCTAGTGTGGTGGATGGTCCTGCTTTTGATTTTTCAGCTAAACTTGTGAAAGACACAGTATTCTACGCTGTGTTTGATAAAAAGACTATAAATATAAGCTTACAGGGAGCGGGAACTACACAGAGGAAATATCCAGACCAAATAGGGACTTTACCGAATCCATTCAGCCCAGGTAAGGTTTTTGAGGGTTGGTATTATGATGTAGAATTAACACAACCTGTTAATGTAACAGACAGAGTCCGTGCCGAGGATTTTACATTATATCCAAAATACCACGACGGCAGTTACACATTAACACTCGCAGGATACACAGATACTTGGACTATGCGGTACGGAGAGAATTTACCCACACTACCGACTCCTACAAAGGCAAATAGTAATTTCCTGTATTGGTCCTACAAGAACGAACCGGTGAAAAATGGTGAAACATATCGTTGGTCTGAAGATGTAAAATTAACACAGGTATGGGAGCAGAAAGTGTGTAAGGTGATTTATCCTGATGGGACAATTAAGGATATTGAGTCAGGTAAAACTATAGGGAGTCTGCCGACGGCTCCACACAAATTAGGGCAGTCTTTCGTAGGGTACATTGACCAGTTCGGAAACGCAGTAACCAAATCTACGGTAGTACAACAGGACATGTCAGTATTCTACAAGTACGAAAATAACAATCTGACACTCACACTAGTTGATGATGACTGGAGTACAAAAATAGCATATGATGCTGGTGTACAATTCACAAATCTACCGACGAGGAGTAAACCGGGGTATACGTTCAGAGGTTGGTCGTTATCCAAGGGAGGGGTTGTTAGTAACGGTCCTGTCTATCAGGATACAACGCTTTATGCTATTTACTCGGCGGATGAACAAGATATTTACTTGGCGGACATAGATAGGCATCTACAACGAAGGACCGACACTCCTATTGGAAGCTTGCCAGAAGCTTATCGAGATGGGAATGAGTTTGTGTGTTGGTTGTATAATAATGTGGAGGTTACGTCGGACACCAAGGTTAATGCTGGAGGTATGACTCTCTATGCCAAATTTAAACCTTATACCATAGACAAGAAAGACACAATCGAGGTGCGTTTCTGGAGCGATGGTGTCAAAATAAATACAATCGACCTTCCGAGAAATGATATTTTGAACGACCCTGGAACACCAGCCTTAGCCACGGTTGATAATAGGGTATTTATGTACTGGTCTGAGCGGGATGGCAGTTCAACTAAGTATGAGTTTGGTCGGCGTGTGGCACATGATATCGACCTTTATGCTCAATGGAAATAAGTCTGTGGGGAGGATATTTAACACTCCTCCCCAGTTTAAAAGAAGGACGCTTCTTATAAAAAATAGGGTGTATCGTACATATACAAATAGGGAGGAAAATACCTCACAACTATCTTGAAAGGAGAATGTTAGTTATGGAAGAATTCTTAAAAGACCACGGATTTACGCAGTCAGATGAAGACCCTGATGTGCTAGAAGCGTATTTTACGGAGGAGGACAGCGCTTACTTAGTCAGTTATCTGGGTATCACAGACGAGTACAACACTCTTGTTGTCCAGTATAATACAGCAACTGAGGAAGCCATTGTCACAGTTGACGGCGAATCCTATGATGTTGATGAGGACGAGTTAATGGCTGCTTTAGAAGGTGATATATAAGTTATGCAGAAAAAGCACAAGTTGTTTTCGTATATTGAAGTTGACGATAACACTCCTTTACAAAAACTGGGGGTTATGGACCAGCTTCGTGTGCTTATCCGAAAATTGGGGCAAGATGACGCTTCCGAGCTTATAGCCGAAGATGCCGTTACACAAAATTTATTGCAGTTAAAGGCTGATTTATTGCAGTTACTGGATGATGCGTTAGAACCCATAAGAATGGGAAAGAGGTATGCAGTATCATTATCTGTCTCTAACGATTTTGACCCAGTTCTTGATGAAGTTTTAAAATCCTCGCGTATTGCCAATTATTATAGCGTGACAGTGACGCGTCCTAATATTGAGTATGATATAGCTTATAATATACGCGTAGATTTGGTGGTCAAAAAATGAGGTATGGAAATGGAGAGAGTATATTTTTATTATGAGGGAGCCTTAATTAACACTATTACTACAAAAATGGATTTACGTAGGATTGTGCAGATTAAAGTCGCGCCTGACGTTGTGACTTTGGTGGGAATAGACGGTTTTAGCGCTGTACCGCTCGACACCGTAGAGGAAGCGTTAAAGTTATTATCTACGAAGCTTCCAAAGGGAATTTGTGTTTGTAATGGATGCGGTTAAGTAAGCTGTACAGAGTAGATGTTACATAGTCAAACATTTGAAATAATTATAGACTTATTTCAGGTGTTAGCTAACAGGAGGTTATCTGTATGGATAATTATTTAGAAACAAATGTTTAATCGGTTGGGTGTCTGTATCGTATGCGTAGTTCTCTGTGTATGCGGACTTGCTTGGTGGAGATTTCGCACGGATTATCGAACATTTCAGCGACAATATGCTATAAAGCTGCCATTTCTTTGCCATGTTACACTCGCTAGGCACAAAGACGCTGTATATTGGGGTACAACGCGGTACAGGTTTATTACCAAGCAAGGCAAGCGGGATAACAGAAGAGCCATGAATTTCAGATGGATATATCCTACAAAGATATATATTAGGTACTTCTATTTACGGATATGGAAACTGAGTGAAGCCCGCGCAGTCTTTCGCTACCTTGAACCATACATGGATTTAAACCTTGACGACATACCATTCTATGGGCAAATAGATGGGGATTTGTTTGAGTATTTCAGGGGAGAGCGCGTGCTCTTTATCCGTTACTGTCTAAAGCTCTTGAGCTTCTATGGATGGTGGGTGGAGTTAAGCGGTTATACAGGGTGTCACGGTATGGCTAAGTTAGGTAATAAATTGTATGCAATACACTGTGTACTAAGACAAACACCGCTAGTTATAAACGATTTGATTCGTTTGCCAAAGATAGCAGATGGTGCTCAGTGGGTAGTAATAACATCCAATAAGGTATCAAACGGAGCGAGGGAATACGCAAAAGAGAAAAGAATACTGTTGATGGATAGAGAGTGTATTCGTAGGACATTTGTTCACGAGGAACCTCAATTCCTATAGGAGGTTACTGTGCTTATATCTATGGCTTTCGTAGCTGTTGCAGAAATAATATTTTACATAACTAGTGGCATTGTTACTGCATTATCTGTATCCAATCCATACAAGTATGTACTACTGGTTATGTCTGGATTAGCAGCATTCGCGAATGCTGCGTGGTTATATAATATAATAAACGAGATACGTGAGTCAATGCCGCCTAAGAGAAAGCAACACAGGCGCAAATCTGCACAACCAAGACATCATAGGTGGTGGATGTTTATTTCCGTGGAAGCTTGTTTATCACTGGTTATATATCTGTTCATCAGTAATGGAGTTGTAGTGCCGTGGCCTGTGTGTTTATTAGTTGCGGTGCTGGGTGGATTCGTATCTCTACTACTCTAGGCGCGCAAATTAGGAGGCGAAATGTTAAAAGTCTACAGAAAAGTTAACAGCAAGGTTTACAATGCTGAATATTTCTTTAATCAAAATATAAAGCGTTTCGATGTTGCTAGTGGGTGCGCTGAAAAGTTGTTGTGGACACTTTCGCGGGTTAAGTACGAAGGGGCGTATACCATACGTACACCATACGGAAAAGGAGCACTCAAGGACTTGGACGTACCCTGCAAGTTAGCGCTATGTCTGTTAGAGTTCCCTACCATTGTTTTCAGCGATTGGGGCTGTAGCGAAAAAGCTATGGAGGTAATATTGAAACTACCAGAAGGGAGTCTTTTACTTACGCGAAGCAGTCCATATTCTTACTATTTTGGTGTTAAATGTGCTATTAACGGGAAAAGGTTGGTAACCTCGAGTACCGAATTAAATACTTATATGTACTTGGAGGATATTAATGGTGTTAAAGGAAGTATGCAATAACCGTGTATTCACAGCACTGCTTATGCTCGGTTTTGGTGTTGCGCTCGCGAGGTGGAGTAACCAGTATGGAGCGAACAATGTAACGCAAGATTATGTGGAAATTCGTATAGCAGATAAGGAGTTCGCAATCCCTATGTCTGTAAGGGATTTATTAGATTGTGGATATTCCGTAATGGGCTGCGATTATCCCACAGCTACTAAGGATGTTGATAACGTTGTCTATTTTACAAACACCGACGGATATTTGCTTACAGCAAATGTTACTACAGATAAAGAAGAGTCGTGTGCGATTGAAGATGGAGTTATCGTAGATATTTTGGCCGATACAGGCAACACAGAAGGCACAGAGTTATCCGTGTATGGAGGTATTGGACTCGAGTCGACAGAAGAGGAGGTGCGGGCTGTTTATGGTGAACCTCGTTTCGACTTTAACGGAGACAAGCTATATTACATTCCGTTAAATAACGGAAATGATATGGATATGGTTTGTGTAGCGCTCACGGATGGGGTTGTGCGCAGAATAGAAGTGAGCAATGTGCAGGAATACAGACAGGAGTGAGTATGACTTATACGGCATATGTGAGTACTATGAATCACATGGTAGCTAACGAAGGGTATGAGTATGTGGTGACACATCATACTAAGTGGTTACAGCCAGAGAAGTTATCTAAAGAGTTTCTCGCGTACTCTATTGGTTTAATTGAATATTGTTGCACGAAGTCAGGATTGGAATTTCCAGATGAGTTGCGGGCATACAGTGATATAAAACTTGATGCAGTTTTATATCCAGAGTCGATATTAATGGTAGAGAAATACCGTAAAGGATACGCTCAAAGATGTATGCAATACGCTATACCGGAATTCTTAAAACATAACGTAGTAGTTATGGAGGTAGGAAATGCTGTCTAAGAAATGCATAGATGTGTATTTGGACCGACTCTCCAGCAAGGTACTGGAGAGATTCGGCCCAGAAGCCAATATTAAAATTGTAATAGTTGGTGGCGCGGCTATCGCACTAAATTACAAATTCAGAGAGTCCACAATGGACATAGATACGTATTCGAAATATTCAAATGTTTTAGATGAATTAGCTATTGATGTGGCTAGAGAAGAAGGACTAGCTGCTGATTGGCTGAATCATAATGTTATGGTTACTCCGTCTTTTACCTGTCGTATAGAGGAGTTTGCGACATCGTACAGAGTATTTAACGGAGTTCTCGACGTTTACACAGCGGATGCTTTAACACTTATTTGCATGAAGTCAGTTTGTTGTCGGCCTGACAGTCATGATATTCCAGATATCGAAGAACTGCTTAATGCTGAGCCGAGCATATCTTTTGAGGACATTGTGAATAGATTCCTAACCCTTTATGGGGATTGGGATAAGATGAAGATGGATGCTCAGCTCTACTTAACAGGACGGTTCAATGCTATGCCACCTGATATGGTAGACATGATATGGGATATGCTACCACCAGCTTTAAAAGAAACCGATGAACGCTCACGTTATGAGATATGTAGTGAGTACTATAAGCACTTTTTATAGAGAGGTTGATATTGAATGGAGGATAACAACAATATCCGTATCGGAATAGTGATGATTTTTTATGGTTATACTTTTCATTCTGGGATACACAGTGTTTGCTGGGTTTAAAAATATAACGTAGCTTACGACGATGCCGGGAAGCGAGTAATAATGACTACGTTACAGACAGCATCATACGAAGCGGTAGTTATAGTGTGCCTGTACTTTTCTTTTAAATATGAGGAGGTTGTTATGGGATACGGATATTCTGCTAACGCACAACATTTTACAGGAAAGAAGAAAGCGGCTAAAACTGCTGTACGAAAGAAGAATCCCCGCAGCAGTAGGGTTCATACGAATAAATACGAAAAGGAAAGGAATGCCGGTAAGGATAAAGTTAAGTCGACTTCCTAAAACAAAGCACTCCGGAGGATTTGGACATAGCTATTTCATGGCATTTGATGCGGTTCATTGGTAGCTATAACAGGCCTAAATGAGAGTGATACTTACAGAGGGTTAGAGGTAGACCGGTCCTGTGCGGTAGCGCATTATTGAGGCCATAACATTATGGCTATAATGTTGAAGAGATTACTAACTACAGCAAAGAAGGATGTTTACTGTAGTTGCTGGAGAGTCATCGACAATCCTATAAATTTACACAAATCGATGTTACAGTGTGGATTTGTATGTTAGATATTTTAACAAGCAGGGAATGTGTTAATGCAGGAAGAGGTGTGCGATGAAGTTATACCACGTGGCTATAGGTAAACATGTTTTAGTGCGGAAGTTTGTTCCGAGGGTGCCGGAGTCTGTACACCCTCGAGAAGATATTATAACACCCGGAATCTGTTTTGCTGAAACTATTGAGGGGTGTTTATCGGCGATAGGGCAGACGTTTTATTACCCCGGAACTCCCGAACCGCTAACTGTGTGGGAAGGAGATTTTGATGAGAGGTACATTATCTCTCCAGAATACTTATACAGTTCCGGTAAAGTGATGGATTGTTTGCGGACAAGAGAGTGGTGGGTACTATATCCCATAACTCTAACGGGTAAGATTGTATACTTGACTTATTTTGAAAAAACGCCTTACATATTACCGGATGAGAACAAGAAGGAAGAAATAATTAAATACATACAAGAAAACGCGTTCTTGTATAGGGACGAGGATTTGCAATTTATGCGTAGGTGTACTGTGCACGATATTTTGTACAGATTGTTAGCTGATTTTGACTATATGGGCCTTGACGCTGATGAAGTAGCGGAAGCGGTTGGTTTAGATAGTTTTCAGGCCTACTATAACTGTAAATTCGAGAATGATGCGAAGCAGTGCGAATCACGTCAATATGGTGATGCGCGGATTACTGGGATTTAGGCTTAATCATTAAGAACAAACCAGTACCTGAGATGGGCTGGATAGCGGGGGTTGCGGTTGTGGCGGAATTGGCAGACGCACCAGATTTAGGGTCTGGTAGGAGACTGTGTGGGTTCAAGTCCCACCAACCGCATGCGGTGTAATCGGTATGTAACCGTGGGCATGCTACATTTAAACAGGGAGAGGGGATAGGAGTGTGGGTATCCTGACCGACCAAGCCGCTAGATATAAGGACGGGTAACAACTAGTGCGACGTAAACTTACTAGTTGCGTTGAGTATTAGACTTACCGAATATTACATTACGTGGAGGAAGTAATGCGTAGATTATTTGATGATTTAGGAGATTTATCGCTATGGCAACGTTGTTGTCGTAAACCTGATTTATTTGAGGTTACTTATAGCACAACAAACGCGGTCTATCTTAATAAAGCGGATAATAGTGTCACAACGGCAAATAAACGAACACCTATTGTTGTTCGCGACGAGGGTAATAGTTATTGGACTATTACTGTAAAAGAATTATGTAATAATTATGTAACACCCAGCGGTTGTGCATTGGATGATATCTTTGTAGAGAAGTTAAAGAGTGGAGAATTTTTTACAGTACGTGCCAAATCAGAATATCTTTATTGGGTATTTCACGTCAATATAAGAGATTATGGGTATGACTGTCCATATACAGCGAATTCATTAGATAAGCCGCACGGCAGTGGTGATTATTTAGTTTGTCGCGGTGTAAACAAACCTAATATGTCGACAGTGAAAACTATACAGAACAGTGTTTATAAAAGACTGTATGTAACGAAATAATAGGAGGGAAGAAATGTTTCAGATTAAAGATTGTCAGTACGAGTGGAATAGTAAACTTTATGATAAGTTTACTGATGCATTTACAGCTATGTGCGTGTCTATGTGCAAAGATAGCACTCTTGTAGAATTTGGTGATTTATCCGGATTGCGTTTACGGGGTAGAGCGCTCGCTCAGTTTACATTGGTGTATGCTGTATACCATATGGATATATTAGCGCTTATTCAATCAGCAAACAGCGCGCAGTACGAGAAATTAACGCACACACCAGCTCCCGCCTGGTTAGGTAAAAACAACCCATTATATGCTCGTAACTTCACAATACCTATACATTATACGAGCAACCGTAGCATGCAATGTATTATATGGCCGGCGTTGGAGGAAGTTTACAATAAATGTGCTAGATTTATTTTAACGAAGAGGGGGAAGTTTCCAGATGAGACGGCATTGAGTTATATCTGTGACGTTACTCTATTCTCCGGTGACACACCACTAAAGGAAGCTCTTAACGTCTTTGTTGTACTTGGTCAGGATTCTCGTACCTCTGATTTAGAGAAGCATGCAACACATGCAGACTATCGTAAGTTGAAAGTTCTAGCGGCCCAGTTGGAGGCTGGAGATATAACAGTGCCAGATACAGACTTTATATCTATCGGTGATGTAAGAACAAGTCGCTATGCCTGTAGAACGAAGGATGAGATTTATGGGAGCAGTCAGTATGTGGATGATATGCTCCTATTACCGCCTTCAATGCAAAGCGAAGATTATTACACATGGTTGCTTAATGCAGCGGAAGCTACTGGGAGAGAGATTAATATGCCCGTAGAGGTTGCTAAGGAAACAGAACAAGTAAATGTAGACAGAAACAGTGAACAGCCAGCTGTTCATGTCGAGGATGAGATTCCTACAGAGTCGACGGTTTATATACCTGAGAAAACTCACTCTGAAGAAGCTACGATTGCTTCTCTGATTAAGACAGCAGAGGACAGCGATACAGATATGGTGTGTGTGTGCGACGAGTACTGCGAGAAAAGTGGCATTCCATATGTTGTTGTAACAACTATGTTACGTCGCATGGGACTAACGAGTAGGGAAGATATTTACAGAGCTGTGCCTGTTTATTTGCGAAGGCAGGGCAAACCAGTGGATACGGCTTTACTTGCAAGATATTGCGCGAAGCTGAATGAGTGTTTTGGAGATTGTACATTGAGGTGCGATGTATAAAAAACATTTGTGTTACTTTTGTCTGCTCGCAACAGCATTAACGCTAACGTTCAGCGGTTTAGCTATGGGCGAACCGGGCGGTGATGATAAGCCTTCTAGAGATGTCGTCGTGGATAATTGGCAGACATTTCAGCCGAGGGTTACGGCTTTGCGGAGTTTAAATGCGTACCTGGCAACTGATTTGGGACAGCAAGTTTATTATGTTCCGACACTTGAGGAGTTACCAAATCTCAAAGATACGATAAGTGATTGTGTAGACTACACGGGCAAGAATCAAAGATTTGCCGCGGTATACACTGGATACTTCAACCCAATGTGCTACTCAGCTTTAGTGCGGAAGAGTGACGGTAACTACTCCAGCGTACCGGCTATAGTACAACAAGAGGGTGCGAATAGTGTGCGAGAGTTAACCACACTGGGATATGATTTCTTACTAACACGTGAAGGAATCTCCGATGTACAAATAAACGGAGAAAACGCTCGCGCCACATATACAGTGTCTAAAGTAGACGCGACGCACGGGTACGTAGATTTATCTACAGCACTGATGGATATATACAAAGCGGTTGGTCAGGAGAAGTTTGATATGCAGTATATCTTCACTCCAGATTCGACCATGACAGTAGAAAATTCTCCGATACAATCAGAGATAAATGTTACTTTGTCGCAAAGTAGTACGCTTGATACGAGCGCTGGAAAAGCTTGGGTATTTGCCACACGAACAAATCCAGACCTCTATTGGAAACAGGCGGCGTACGATGGGATAGTCTGGGATAACGAAGCAATGCACGGAGGAAACATCAGTAACGCTTCTGGAAACAAAACTCAAGAGGTAACTCTGGCGGAGTTTTGTGCCTATGCGTATAATATTATGAATATATACGGCGAGCCTGTTATGACGCAATCAGAGAAGAATATTTTGTTGCAGTTGTACGGTCCATTTGTACCCTACCAAGCTTGTACCAGTGCGGAAGTAACAGCTATTGAGAATCTTATAGCAAAAGGGATTATATCTCCGGATGATGACCAGACTAAGCTAAACTGGAATTCACGTATAGATTATGAGTATATGCTGACTATGCTTATGCGTATCAAAGACGTGAATGCACGTAAAACATACAAGGATGTCCAGATAACAATGGATGCATCTTTGTTGGGAAATAACTACTATGCTGCCAATTTATCTGTGGAAACATCCGATATAGTTAGTTTCGATGTATCTAAAAGCGCAGCCAGAGTGACAAATTACTATGATTTTAAATTAAGCATGTCTAAGTTTAATAGCATGGTTGGCTCTCTGAACAGCGCCGGTGTCGATATAGATTTATTCGTACCAAGTCACATTGTGTTCAAAGGACGAGACGGTACTTATTTCCCGCTTAGTACGCAAGTCACAACACTAAGCAGGAAAGTTTATTCAAAAGATTATCCAGCGGTACCGTATGTGCAAAGTACTGTCAACCCCAGTACTGATGGGCAGTTACTACCGTTTTGTGTTAGCAAAGGAGTAGAAACAGACAGCAAAACTGGTGAGAAGTATTTACATTTGCGTGTTGTAGCTTTTGACATTCCAGACTTGCTAATTGGTGGTAGATACAACTTTGCTGTTATGAATGATAAGGGAGAGATTTCTGATAGCGTATCCGTAGCGCCCGGAGGTGGTGTGTACACACAAGAAGGTACGCGAGTACATGATACGGAAGATATGCTCACTGATACAACAGAGGACGCTATACCTGGCAACGAGGCTGAAGTCAACGAGGTTGCTAACTTATACGATAACGGTGAGTACGAAAAGGCTGAAAATCTCGCCAATACTTATGTTAATAACAATCCAAGCTGGACCGACTTAGAGATAGACGCTATACTTAATGCGGCTTCTGACGGAGAGCGTTTAGCTGCTGAGGATAGTTACACCTATTATATGCGTATAAAAGCAGGCAAAGAAGGTAACATAACTGTCACGACAAAAGCCGGAAAACAGGTGACTCTGGCTGATATTATGCGGAATACCGGTAAAGGGAATTTGCATTATGCAGACCCTAACGATGAGACAGACCTGGCTTTCATTAAAATCAACGGCACAACGTATCAGGTAGAGAATTGTTCCAGCAAGAACACTTTGACTGAGCGTATAACAGGCAGTGCGGTTACATCTACTGAGGCTGCTTTCTGTAAACAAAACACAGACTTGTTAGTGTCTACTAAGTGGATGAAGGAATCTGGTTTTCTTTCTACCACACCAATCGAAAATGGCGATGTTCTTGTGCTAGCTACCGATTATTCAAATATCTTTTTGGATAGGTCGCAAAAGCAGATAGTGGTGGGCGCCTGTGTATATGATGTGAGACAGCGTGACGCATCGGAGATATGGACTAAGGTTGGCGACGACACATATGTTAATTTCAGAGCCTTGCTTGGTTGGACAGGAGACTTCTTAATATTCAAAAACAGTGATGGAAGTATAGCTGTAAGTATTAAGGAAGCTAACAAGATTAATGGTAGCTCTAATAGTATAACAGGCTCCGGGTCAGGCAAGTACAGTATTCCTATTAAGTTTATGGATATACAAGACCAGTTCTCCGGGTGGGGCCTAAGTCCTGCGCAGGGTGGTACAGTTGCGATTCAAGGATTCCGTTCAACCGTACATGACAAGACGGCGATACCTATGTCGAGTATGTATCCTTTGGCTAACTACTTTATCTATATGAATGAGAATGTCACGGAAAGAGACGAGGAATACCACGACTGGCTATTCGTATTTAAACCTAAAGAGGTCAGGCTAAACGGCAGTGGAGTAGATTATGATGATTCAGAATCGCGAAAAGTGTTGACCGACCTACTAGGGTCCAAATTAGACGACTGGGGCAAGGGTATTACGGTTTGGGCGTACCCATTGTACAGGGATGGGAAGACACATCCAGGTATGCCGAAAGGGATGGTTTATAAGGATGAGTATGGATATATCTATCAAGTACCCAAAGTTTCTAATAGTAAGGATGCTATGGTTAATTATTTTAATCCGAAAAATACTATGTCTAATAGCGGCAATCCTGAATTTGTATTACCTTTCTACATCGACAAGAATCAAGACATAAGGTGTTTCAATTTTAACACATTCACAGATAAGAATGGAGATATGTTGGAGTATGGCGATGTGCCATGCACTATTATGATTGATTTGGATAAAATCGAACAGTCCATCAAGAATCGTGTATACAAAGGGCGTACGCTGCTTGAAGTATTAAAAGATTGTGTATATGGAGGCGTTGAATCAATACCTACCATTGTGAGCAACGTCACTAACACCGCGGATAGTTATAGTAATTGTACCGTGTTCCCGGCAGTAACCAGTCCAGCACTTCTATTTTTAGGATTGCAAGAGTATGACTTTGAAACAGTTAAAGCGCAGAATGAGCGTGGTTCTTTTCTGTTCTTTGGCACAACACGTGTAGATTTTACCACCGACGGAGAATTGCATATTGGTAGTAAAGATTTTACAGACGATATAAAGAGCCAGAAGTTTCTTCTTATGAGGGAGACTGGAGGTTCACAGAACACTTCCGGAAAATGGTTTAGTGTCAGCGCTTTAACTTCATTCAGTTTAGGGCCTGGGACTAGCGAATTTGGGAGCACAGCAGAAGAGTTTGTAGAACCTGTTGTTGGGTTTTTAAACAATGCTGTTGACGTAATTGATTGGGAAGAATGGACGACCCAAAGACTGTTAGAGGATTTTGAATTTGGTATTGCAATCGCTATGATACTGGTGCTAAACATATTACCGCGTCTGGCGCTTGCTATGCTTCTACTGTTGGTAGCGCTTGGATGTATACAAAATGTGAAGTTTTGGCAACTATTTTGTGACCGTGTATGGGACCCTTATAAGTTCCTGACGTTTGGTCGAAGAGATGTTCACGCATTTAAGTCTACAACGACATTTAGGAATTCGATTATCGCTATGGCAGTTTTCGCCCTGTTTACGGATGGAACAATAATCCATATTTATGAATGGGTTATACAGTTTTTCGCCACACTCATAAATTTACGCTGACAGGAGGAAGCATTATGTGTAAACGCAACCGTGTTATCAGTACGGTCACGTTGGCTATGCTATTTATGCTATTATTTTGCATGGTAGTGTATGCTGCTGACGGGGTCGGACAAGGAAGCGACGCTACCGTAGATATATTACAAGGAGACAGATTTTCTGGTGCGGTACAATGGGTAAACAAAATAGGAAAGTTCGTAGATAACTGGTTTATGGCGTTTATCTCGTTTATCTCGTTCTTTATTATATCAGCGTCTTGCTTAAGGAATGTTTTAGCTGGAGCATATTGCGTATTCCCTAAATTTTGGGATAAAGTATACGACGCACATCAGCAGGGGCAGCAACTAACCATAGCTAGTCTACAGAGCTATTTTACGGGAGGCGGATGGAAGAATACCAGCACCGGGTCTATAACTACATTCCTGCTCCGATTGTTGCCGAATATTAAAGTTTTAACGGATTTTGAAAATGCGCAAGATGTGGATTATAAGCAATATTTCATGCGCGCAATACCGCAGTGTGTATTGGCTGTGTTTATCGGTGTATTCATTTATAACGGATACTATAGAGATGTCATGATTGTGACATCTCAATTTGGCAGTCGCCTAACGCTGAACGCACTCACTTCCATCAGTCCAGACGATATACTATACAAGTTATCGAATATTAGTGGGATTCCGGACTATCCTATTAAGGACGCTCCGAGGGGTACAGACCACATTGCTGACGAATATCTTAAGGCGGTGGTTAAATCTATTAATTCAGACTACCCTGACCAATCAGAGAAGAAGAATAAAGAAAAGCTCTATAACGCTCTGAGTGATTGGTGTAGTAATTATTTTGCTACTCATTTTGCTGAGTATCAGGATACGGATATTTGGAGCGTATCCATCAGTAACTCTGGAAGGAAGACTACAAAAACTGAGAGTAAGCTAAACGGTAAGAGCGCGGACGGCATGGTATACACACAGCAAGTATACGTTTCTTCTTCAGAACTGCTTGCTCTTGGTATGAACACAGAATACAATAAGGGCGAGGAGATCTACTACTGGGCCAATGTTGTTCTGACTAACAAAGGAGCGAAAGGCAGCAATGCCGATATAGCAGTTAATGATTTCGTATTAACACTACCGGCGAATATCGTAGGCAGAGCAGTAAACTTTGAGACGAGTGGAGGCTACGGTACAATTAAATCCGATGCTGGAGGAAACAATATAACCATTGATGGTATTAAAGTAACACCAAGTAAGAAGTCATTGTTATTCGACAAAGAGTTTACACCTACTAAGAATAAGGCTTATGCTGCCACGGGATTAAGATACACGTCTGATAGTAAGACATTCACCATAGCAAGTGTAATCTTTAAAGATGGTGTTACAACCGCTACGCTTACATCTAGCTCAACTGGAATAGCCATCAACGTTGGCGATAGTGTTGTGGATGCATGGAATGCAAAGAAACATAACGATGGAGGAAATTCTGAAACTACAAGAAGTTCAGACACTGGAGGCGGTTCGGACCTGGAGGACCCAGACAACGAGTAAGCCTTAATGTTGGAGGGCGGGAGCAATCTCGCCCCCGCCCTATCTACATTTAGGAGGTAATAGATGAATCGTAATTTTAAACGGTTTATATGTTTATCAATGGCATTTGTTTTAATGTTTCCTATAACAGCAAACGCCGCTTCAAACCAGAAAACAACTTTGCCAGACACGGATACTTATATTAAAAATTATGTAATTTCGTATACAACCCCCAATGATTCGTATTTGATATCAGTAGGTTATGATAAAAAGACTGGGTACGTGGGCGGTAAAATGTCTGAGGATGCAAGGTATCTGCCTGGCGCACACAAGTATGGAGTACGTCTGGCGCCATCACTTAAATACGGTCAATCGGCCATTGTCTACACAGTGAACGGGTTTAATATGCGGACTGGCATACAGGATAAAAATAACAGATTAGGCACGGTAGCAGGAGAGTCGTATTTTGATGGTTGGATTTCTAATAGCGAATCAGCTGTCAGCGATGCTGTTGCCAGCGTAACTAATACTAGTTGGTATATCTCTCAGCTCAATGCTTTAAAATTATACAAGGATTTGTGTGCGAAAGACAATAACACACTGTTAGATACAGATAGAATATTAGGTGCTTCAGGAGACAGAGTAACATATGCAGAGATTTTAAAAAGTATGGTACCTACTATATTGGCACCTCCAACTTATCAATTTGAAAGTATGGCCAACAAGTCCTTGGAGTGGGGCGGAGACATTCGCAGAGTACCTACGTCCAAGGAGGTTTTTAATAGAGATACACGCGACCTTTTTAATGAAGCTACTTCTACCGGCGGCTCGGGTGGGTCGAAATGGGGGAGCGAAGGTCGCATAGAAGGTTATAAATTTTTAGCAAACGAATTAAAGCAGATACCTACAACGCCATCACATGAACTCCGGGAAGCTTTGAAAGCAGCTGACGGAAACAGTGACTTAGAGAAATTGGCAAATATCTGGGATGGAAACGACTATAAAGCGAGTGAGTATCTCTCTCTGTTGTACGAGATATTGAATGCTGGAAGAGCTGGCGATGCTGCGTTCGCAGATAACCAATCAGCAGGAAATACACAAGGAGGAACCAGAGATACCGGAGACGCAACCACAGGTGTAACCAGTGATGTATGGGCAGATTGGTATATGGCTGCTTGGAAGGTAGCTTGTGGGATATCTCCAAATGACAGTAACTGGAATATGGGTTCTGGTTACGAATCAGCAGCCAATCTGTTGGCTTATAATGTGGACGATGCACAAAAAGGAGATTACTGGCTACGCGTTTATGATGTTTTGTCGTTAGCCTATTCACTTGGAGGCACACAAGACTCTGTTAAGACTTGGGACCCGAATAAGGAGTCGTTAATCGAAGCCTACGGGCAAGTGCAAAAGACGCAAGGTAGTACCGGAAAGCAGGCCCCTAATGGTGTAACCCGCTATGCTGCTTCTTTAGAAAATCTTAATAATTATGAATCATTACCTGCGGGAGAAGTTAAAAGAGCAAAGTCGTTTTACGATAGAATAACTTCGCTCTATCATGTAGCCACATTGGATGTATCATTAGACGATGCTGACTATATCTGGATTAAAACTTACTATGAGCAAGACAGTGTAGTAGGAGGTCACCATATACAGGAAGAATACATTCCTAAAGGTCCTGGAAGTATATCTAATATACTAACATTCTCGGGTACTGAATATACGGGTTATCCATCTTTAAGTAATTACCAGGACGGGAAAGAAATGGTTATGCCCTATCTTATGGAGACTATTTGGGAGCTGCCCTACTTACGTAGTTATGAAGGGAAGAATCTGATAGATGCCATAAAAAACAGTACTATATTAGATAACCGTGAAGCCTACGATGCGCTTTGTGGTATAAAACAAGCTGTAGATGAATTAGGCATTCCTGTACTAACTAAGTTGTGGGAGGAGGAAGATACATCTTTAGAAGACAGCTATAACTCGTTAAAGAAGATGTACGAAGCTTGTCAGAGAGACGCTAAAGTACAAGCTTCAAGCTTTGAAGAAAGACCCCAGGTACTTAGTACGGGCAAACCTTTGCCAGCTTTCTTTGAAAGGTATGGAAGCTCTGGTAACATGTTAAGCAAGTATTACTCTATGGGTATAGCTTATACATCGACGCTGGTACCGATGAGAAGCAATGTGTACTCATCTGAGTTTATAAGCTATCTTGACGACGAGTTCTATAACAAGTTCTATTATTTATGGGGATTCAATCGAAAAGCGCTATACATAGATAAGAGTTCTGGTGCAGGAGAAGCTTATTACACTTCAGGTAAGACAGCCAGGGGAAATGTGGAGCTGTGTACTTTAAGAGATTTGCTAGAAGCTAAAGACGATGTTGTTTTATATTTGGACGATAACTTCTATAATGCGGACAAACTCAAAGAAAGTATGACATTGCGTCCATCCTATAATACGCAATCAGCCGAAACGGAGAAACCGCCAGTATGGTGGAATAATTTGGCATCTGCGGTAGAGGAGACGTTTACAACAAATTTTGATAATGTACTTAAAACAGGAGCGAGTACTAACTATTCTAAGACTTTTTATGAAATGATGTCAAAAGTCGATAACGCTCACGTATATTATCCTGAGGCTACAGACACTAACCCAGGCAATAGTGATAATATTGTAATGAGTTCGGGTAAGATAAATTATTACTTAAACCAGGGCCAAGCTGGGTCAGAGATATACTCGCCGCTCCAGGGTTATGCTGTTGTTTCATCGGTATATCGCGATGGTGAGTTGTATTCTCTAGCCAACAGTGCGGCCGTACAGCGTCCAGTATTTATCGCTTCTAAAACAGCACCATATGTGACAGGAGCGACAGTGGAGCAAATACAGACTATCTTCAATTACGCTCTACTGAAAAATCTCAAATCAGCCATGCCTGTTGGATATGCTGGCAACTTAGACATGGATTGTCCTCTGTACATGGATATATTTGGAAATATTCTTACAGAGTCAGGAACGGTAGTAGTACCGGCCACGGCTAATGCTACCTTAATGAATCACTCTAACTACTATAAAGCTATGTGGTCGGCCGGGTTGTTCTCTATTTATGGACTGGATTACAAGATACCAGTCAAGAACGCGGATGCTAACGGGTTAAGTGCTATTATAGGAGAATTTTTCCAAGTTGACGCTTCTGGTAAGTACTACATACCAAAACCTGTAACATTGGGCGACACTTATAAGATAGATATGTCGAGGTTGTCAACAACCAGCAGAGATACGCTGGACATGCTATATACAACGATGCTGAATGAAATCGGAAGAACTGCTCAGACAGACGACCCGTCTTATGATTTCGATAGTTTTGCACAGATAGCTCTGGAAGTCCTAAGGGGCGCTCCCATAGAAAATATTGACAAGAAAGCGGAGGGTTTGACTACCGACGATAGGGTTAACAGAGCGGGAATAGTAGCTGCCGCGAAACTAGAGGACTTGAACAGAGCACTTGATACTAACGGTGATAACACATCACTGTATATGCCGAATATGGCATTTATGCCTGGTTTAAACTATGTAGCGCTCCTGTTATTTAAAGCACTTGTCTTAGTGGTTATTGTAGTTAACATGGCTACTATATTGTACGATGCTGTAAGTGAATCGCTTAATCTTGGTACATTTTGGAAGTGCTTCATGGCCTTAGTGCTTACAATGCTTACGGTTCTGACAATACCTGCTGTATTTGAAGCTACGTATTATCAATCTAATCGAGCCCTGTTGCAAGACGAGACCACATATATATCCATGTTGAATCTGGAGAAGAACGAGTCAGGTGTAGAGATAGGAGTTACGGATGTAAGAGAGCCCGATATTAATACGAAGCTCTACTTGAAACTTGAAGATATAAACATACCTTGGTATGAGCTCTTCTACAACTCATTTTACTCTAACTCGTACAAAACACTTAACGATATGTACGCGAACTACGCATTGTCACATACCGCGGCAGCGATTAGGGATGATGTTGAGGTTAAGAATGATGGTGTGTATATTGATGTGAACGACGTATACAACTCTAGTTCTGTGGATTTGAACATGTATAATAATAACCCAAATGTGCGTACGTTAGTGCAAACTGCTACGAACAAAACATCGACGTTCAGTTTCTACTCGCCGTATTATGCGATACTGGATGCGTTGATAGAAAATGTAAATTACTTTAATGCACACCCAACGGGGTCGTCTGAAGAAGCTGTGCAGGGATGGTATTCGTATACTACGAAGAAGCAAAAGGGTGGAAGAATTAAAACCCTAGGACTAATTGAGGCATATTTTACTTCTTCACAATTTATGGAAGAAGATGGCAGAGATATACTGGGATTGAAATCAATCTATAGCAATCTTATAGATGATAATTTCGAGCCCGACCCTGCTATGCTAAACTTCTATACAGCAGAGAATCTGCAGTCCATGCAGAATGCTTATTGGTATCCGGAAGGTATGTCTTCTTTGGAAGTTACAAAGCGTATCGATTATTTAACGAAAGAGGCTAGAAATTTCGTAGCTAAGAATAAGGATATGCTGGGTAAGATATCTGACGAGACATTTTTAAAAGTGATGGCTCTGGATTTGGCGGTAAAACATAATAGGATTTTTGGTGCCGAAAAAGCTAGTACATTTGAAATATATAATATTTCAAATGACGACTTAATAAGGTTATCTGTTGCAAACCGCAATGAAGTGATGGTCAACTCTACATTATCATATCCAAGGTTTATCTATACGGTAGGTGGTACATCGACTGTCTATGCAGCGGCGTTACTGTCTATGGTAATGAGAATTAGTAGCATTATCAAACCACTTTTAGTTTTAGTGGCATTTGTTACAATTTTTGTAAGTATATTCATATTCCGTGTATGTATGCATAAGAATGATTCGAGCTTATGGGGGTATTTTATTACCACACTGCTGTTATGTTTAACTAATATACTATACAGTGTAGTGCTTAAACTAAGCATGTTTCTTCCCAAATTAGGGTTGACGCCATTCCTATGTATAGTTGTGCAAATAGTTGTGCAAATAGTGTATATGGTCGTACTTCTTAATGTTGTGGGTACCGCTTTTAAGGAATGGCACGACTTGGGTTACGCTAAATATGCTAATAAAGCACAGGATATGAAACTCGAGCTGTTTCATTTTATCCACAAAAAGAGAGGCGATGGAGTTAATCCGTTTTATGGAGGAACGACAGCTACGAGTGACCCAGAAAAGAACTGGAATTATTATGATTCCATGATTGAGGAAAGGAGGAGAAGAAGCAGATAATGGCTAAACCATTAGATAACGATAAGCCGAAGATTCAGATGTTACTCGATATTGAGAATATCTTCGCAGAAAGTACTCGAGGATTAGGGCAATTTATTCTGGCTCTAGGTGTTAGTTTACTTCCTCCTTTTGTTATCGGATATTTTTCTTTGTATCTGTTCATACCGTGGCAAATACTTATTGTTATTTGCCTGGTGTGGGCTGTACGTGTATTGTTGATTATTATAGGAAGAGAACCGGATAGGTTGCGGAATTTTAAGGCGACTCGTGAAGACATATACACGTCGACGGATAACATGACGAGAGTGCGTACTATACACCCTCAAGGACTCGTAGAATATGTCAATGGTTCTGTAGGGTTTTTTGTTGTGACATACAATGATTCATCGGAAGATGTATTGCAAAAGTCTAGGCAGATAGATAGATTTATCAATCTCGCTGTAGGCAATCATCCATTCGATATCTACATCCAAAATATTAACGATACAAAGCATATTACGAATAAGTATAAAAACGTGACATTATTTACCGATAGTGAGGCAGCTGAGGCGTTCATGGAAATAATCGACTACAACAGTAAGATTGTTGAAAGTACGTCTAAACTAACTCGTAATATCCTGTTCATAAAAGGTAGTAAATATCAGTGGAAGGATATGTTAGGAGATATTCAGACTGCCCTGAACTCTGAATCGGCCAGAGTATTCCGCTCCTCCTATTTAGTTACTGATGAGGACGAAATCAATGAATTGATTTCACGGGATGTTGATGGTTATGTGGATTTAGACGAAATGATGCGTAGAAAATATCGTACAGGCAACGCGCATGGCTCTAAGGTTATTTCCTATGATTTCAGAGATGTCGCGGAGGAAGAGGAGAAACAGAAGCGTTTGGAGGATATAGATATAACATCATTCATACCTACTATGAAACAATGAAACAGGTGGGAGCAAACACTCCCACCCTTTATTAAATTAGTCGTGCACATCAGAATGGTGTTTAGGGTTAATTTAATAAGAAGGAGAGAACTTTAATGAATACTGAAGAAAGATTTAAATGTTACTATGAATTTACACACGCACAGTGGCTGTGCGCAACCAGCGTATGCAAAGAACAGGATTTACTATTCCTACTTGATACCGATAGATTAATTCTTGCTAAGAATTTAAAACCATTTGGATTCAAGCCGATAAGCCGTCATCTTATTAAAATAGCTACTAAACGAACAGGATGGAAGCGTACAGTATGGAAGGTAAAAACACGTAAACAGAGGAGGAGAAATGTATGCGTGAACGTTGCGTGATTTTTGTAGATAACAATACAGCAAAGTTGTGCGGAAGACAGGACACTACAGTATTGAGTGAGCCGGAGTTTGCGTATGTCACATTAACACATGGCATGTATCCCGTCACACCTATGGACATAAGAGATAATTATTTTAAATTGCCTGTGGCCGACGGACAGGCTATTGTAGAGCTTTTTGTGGAGCGTGATAGCTTTGGCATGATAAGTACATTTTCTAAACGTGATATTGTCTCGGTTAACTTAAATATGGGAGACGATTTGTTAGTACCTCATAAGATGTTTTGGCCTAGCTGCATGTTCCGTAAAGATACGCATATCTTTACAGATACTTTGGGTTGGGATAGACCTATGCATGGTTTAACCCTTCTACGTAACAAACAATGTATGACCGCAGAAGCTTATGCTAAAATGTTACATAAATTAGCGAATGGACAGGGAGCTGATATAGAAATGTACATAGAAGAGATTATGTTGTTAACCTATTTAGATTCGGATATAATTGATAAATACAAGCTGTAGGAGATAAGGTATGGCAAAGACAATTGTGGTAATATCTACGTATATTGACAACACTATACGTGAGTATCAAAAAGATGTCACTTTTTATTTATTCAAGACATTAGAGGAACTTGATACTTACATTGAAAGAACACCTATACGAGCTGATACATTGTTCTTTAGTAAAGATACGATACCTTTAGTAAATACGTCGTTAAACTATTTAGTGGCGATTTTAGATAAGGTATTCTTTAAAGTAGATAATATTGTTTACATAACTGAGCCTGGTTCTTCTGAAATTGAATCTATCAAATTTTTGGTAAAAAATAAGGATTTCAATAACTGGGAGATTGTACAGGGAGCTTTAACGCGTGAGTATATCACATCTGTAATTAACGGTAGTGCACGGGATGACTTTTCGAGCATTAGGCGCAAAGTCGTATATAGAGTGCCTAAAGCGGTCTATATCAGAGAGCATACTAGAAACTCGGAACTTTTGGAGAGCGAGAGATACAAAGATGATGACGAATCCATACAGGAGATGCCGGACGAGAAACCGCCAATTTATATTCCACCAGAGCAAGAGCAGACCTGTGTTTGTTATGATATCGTTGGGGACGATATCATAGAGCGCACACTTTTTGTTTATATTATGGGGCAATACCTTGCTACGCATGGTAAAACCCTACTCCTTGAACGGGATTGGCGCTATCATAGGTTAGGTGAGTTTGTAACGAAATCTGAGGTTGATTGTGAGATTCAATATGTTGAAGACTTATACACCAATCCGGCAGAAGTTATAGAGGCCATACGCTCTACTCCGCATAAATTAGTTGTTGTCTTAGCTCGTAGAAAATTTGAGTATAATTACAGTTTTGTTTTTAATCTTCTTTATAACAATCTTATTGATAGTCTTACCTTTGCTGTGAGAGAAGATATGTTTGGGGAAGAGCCAACGGAAAGTAGATACACAGTAGTATTCCCTAATACGATGTGTGGCGTACTTAGCATGTGTGAGAATGTAAATATGAATTTCATCCCATATACTAAGTTTGTAGCAGTACACACGTGCACGCTCAATGAGATGAGATTGCCTACAAGAGAGGCTATACTACCTGTGATACAGGATGTTCTAAATAATACGGATATACAAGGCGTAGAGTTGTTAGCTATATCATCACTTGTTATGGGTGTTGACAGCACATATGACTTACGTAGTGTGTTGTGGAGATAGGAGAATAGGATGAAGTATGTAGCTTGTAAGACATTTGATAGTACTGTTGTGATTGACGGCTCTAGTTGTGTTACTACTATGCAAGAACTTTATACTTGTATTGTAGATAAACATACAACAGAATTATTTATTCGGCATGATTTTGCAAATGAATATTTTACGCCTTCGAGTCTTTCACAATTTATCAAAGATGTAAAGAAGATTAACCCGCAGATACTTGTAGATACGGATGCTATGTCTGTGGATTTTATGATTGAACAAGTTAAGCGGTTGCATAAGATTAAAGATACCTCGGAATTTATATATGCTTTGGAGAAAAATCCACGTGAGATGTTTAGCACGTTGCACGAGTTATGTAACTTCTATGTGAGTGCTTACAGCGAGACGTTGGAGGCGAACAATAAAGTATCTACGCAGCATTTAAAGATAGCAACCCTGCAACGTCAATTGGAACAAAAGACTAAAGCGTACGAAGAGTTGTTAGCTCGTGATATGGAAACTGAAAATAAACTGCATATATTGGTTTCTCGTATAAACTATCAGTATGGGCACAATATTAATATGGATACACTACTTGATGCTTATGGTAACAGATATGATAAAATTCTTTACGTTAAGGAGATATCGCGTGTTCATTATTTCGACACGTTTATATATTACTTACAGGAAATTATGCGAACCCTGTATGGTGTACCTTGTCGTTTAGTTGTTATGGAATCTTTTTACGCATATGACCAAGCTGATATGTATCCCGACCTAAAAAGAAGTTGGGACATGACAGCTGAAGATGTGTATAGCTCAGATATATTTATGGCTGGATATCAACCTAAGCTAATGGAGGATATTCTCAAGAACCCATCTAATATTCGGTATTTAATCGTATTAGATAGGGCCGGTGGATTCAAGATACACGTTCACGGTGAGAATGTAGAAAATATCTACTGTGTTTCTGATATTAATGATTTAGGAAACTTCAAGTACATGGACCGTGTGGTGTCTTACAGTACAGAGACTTTGAACATACCTCATATATCTGATTTCGACTCAAAGACCAATGAGGAGAAAGTGGGTTTATATTCGTCTATGCCTATAATGAAATCGATAATTGATTTGATGGAATCAAGATAGGAAGGATTCAAGTATGGGAGAGAAGAATACGGCTGAGTTGTTAAAGCAACGTGGGTCTACCGCAGACACGCTTAAACAGAAGGCTAAAACAAAGAAAAAGAAGGAACGGTTTTTACGCACTAGAATGTGGGTATCAACTTTAATTTCAACAGTATTTAACGATCGTGGCACTATACCGCCAAATATAGGGAATAATATATTGGTTACTAATAATCTTTATGTCACCAAGAATGCGTTAAGCGCCGTTATTATGGTAGGTGAGTTTAGCGATGATACTGTTGTTGGGTTCTGCTCTGATTTAATTAATACAGTCAAATCACAAGTAAGTGATGTGACAGTGGATATCAGTATTAAGAACCAACCGTATTGGATAGATACAAAACAGTCTGGTATGGGTTCGCGTGTTCACACGTGGGAAAGTATTATGAACAACCCACTCACAAATGAGAAATCAGCAAGACGAGCGGCCAGGCAGTTATACACGTTACAGGTCGCGGAGAGTGGAGAACCAATGTACAGGTCGCGAGTCTACGTTACAGTTCGTGCACGAGAAGGGCGTACTCTAAATCGAGGTGTTAAAGTTGTTACGGACTATCTTAATACTTGTGCAGTATATCGTAGGATTAAAAATAATCTTAAAGAGCATTTGGATTTTATGTGTATGATAAGTGACAAGAGTTCAAAGTTTATGAAAAACGTTTCATGGATGGTGACCTCTCAGCAGGTTCTTGCTGAAATGTTTCCACAGGCCCAAGGACTTAACGATTCCGATGGAACTCTTATGGGACTGACACACGAGAATAACGCACCGTACTGGATTAATTTCAGGAAAACAGCGAATGCTAAGAACATTTATGTTGTGTCAAAGTCGGGTTTCGGTAAAACGTTCTGGACGCTTGTTCCGATATTAGACGGCTATGCTGATGGGTATAATGTCTGCATTATGGACATTAAAGGTACTGAGTTCGCAGCATTCACAAAAGCTTGCGGCGGTATTGTGTTGTCTATGCGGCCGGATGATACACATTTCATAAACACATTTGTCATGGATAAAGAAGCTGTAGAAGATGGTAATTACAATGTTTACTACCATAAGCAGATACGTTTATCTAAGAAGAAAATGATAACAATGTGTCAGTTTACAGACACAGAATCGTCACGTGGAGAGTCGTTGATAGATGAGTTTCTTACTACATTTTATCGAAATGAAGGTGTTAGTTCTGAAAACCCAAATACTTGGATACGGACAAAACAGTTCCATCCCTATGATGTGTATGATGCTTTCGATAATTTCGTGTCTAGGGAAATCAAAGAGAAGTATGGGGACATAGCAATATCAGCACTAGCGCGTATGCGTGTTTATATGCACAGAAAAGGTAACAGTTCACACATATATCAAGAAGCTTATTCATACAGAGATGTTCTTCAAACCAAGGTACTTACTTTTGATTTTGGTATCCTCGAAGATTCGGCTTCTAATGTAGACCCAGTGGTCTTTCAGCTGAGAGTTATGGATATGGAGATAATTAACGATGAATTCGTTTCCTATAAGAAGAGGCATGGTGAGTGGACGATGAAGGTGCTGGAGGAGTCGCAAGTATGTTCAGATTACTTGCTGGAGGTATACGTGCGTGAGATGACCTTAAGGCGTGCGCAAAATCAGGTAACGTTTTTACTTGGTAACTCCATATCAGCATTACAGAGCAAGTCGATAGCGAAGCCCCTACTCGATTCCATCAATATACTCGTTTGTGGTGTGTTAAACGACAGTAGTCAAAAATATTTAGTCGATGAATACGACTTGGGCGAAAATAATAAAAAGAAGCTGGAGAGTATTGCGGAGGATACTCGTTACATGCACACATTCCTGCTCGTGAACAGGATGCAACAAGATGCGACTACCGCGCTTATCAAGGCCTACGTTCCGGAGAAAGTACGCGATGGTAAGTTATTTAAAGTAGTTGATACTATACAGTAAGAGGAGCAAAACATATGCAGAGAGATGGGGACACTACAAAGGTTTTACTTGTGATTCTTGCAGCTTGCTTTCTCGTCTTCATCTCTATTTCAATATACTTAGGTAGAGATAAATTTAAACCTAAGATTTATATAGATTGGAACTCACCTGAATTTATAGGTGAGCGTTCCGGTAAGTACAGTGCTATTTTTGCAAATGAGAAGTTGAACCAAGAACTTCCAGATAAAGTACTTGACGCGTTTGAATTAGAGAAAGAGGAGTTTGCTGAAGTCCGGAGTAATGATGAATTGATACGACTTTACGGCATTTCTTTTAAAGAAGATACGCTAAGCCAATTAGCTGTTGACTGCAACAGTAAACTTTTTGAAATATGCAATAAGTATTATTTAGCCACTTACGCTGGAAAACAATTATCACCCCTAATACCTATGGCTATAGCAAACACGGAAACACCAGGGCGTGCAGACAACACTATAACATACTCATCACTCTTCCCGTCTAAGTGCGTTCCAGTAACTTCCGCGGAGTCAATAAATAATATGTCTTGTTTGGCTGTTATTGAAAGTCCTGAGGCATTTTCTAAGTTAGCTAGTGACCATTGGACACGCGATAGAGGTGCTTTACAAATGAATCCGTCATATGGGGTAGAGTACGAAGCATTCAACTCATTAATGGGCCCATCTGAGTCAGAAATATTAGGAAACATTAGTGGTATTGGGATAGATTTTTCAGGTTATATAGCTAATCAACCGCGCTATAATAATACCATAGGTGTTGATGAGTGGCTAGCTATGGCATCTACCTATCCAGGTGACAGATATAACGTAAAAGATAGCGTTTTACGCTTAGCTGCTGCGTCTCAGTCGGCAATTGACGACTTCACTGCTAATTATGAGATAATTAACGATGCTCAGGAGATGTGTATAGTAGCTATGCACCATAATTCTGGTAGTGTCTGGAGTCCATCGTATACGTCCAAGAAAGTGGGTAATTGGAGGAGCGGAGCTGTGGCGTACCGTTATTGTTGTGCTGTTAGTTCGCCTAAATTTATGAGTAAGATAAAAGCATTGTGTGCCGAACGGCTGACTAAAGCGAGAAATAGCGGTAAAACACCACCTATGTTTTTAGAACGAAAGGATGCTAAGAAACTTTATGAGGACGCCTATGGGGAAGGTCTTGTTGATGATTACAACACTTACGTTTACACGGGACAATATTACGAAGTAACGTATCTGTACCCAATACAGGCGTTATATGCTTATACCATGCTTGGTTTGGTGTATAGTGGAAGGTAGATATTATGGAATACAAGAGAGATGTGCGTGGTATGTCGCGTCGTAAGAGAATGAATAAAATAGAAAGAACACTGAAGGGTGTTTCTAAAAGATTACGGCCTGTACATTGGCTATTCATAATAATTGGGTTATTATGTTTCATGGTCGCACTTTACTTTATGACAGATAAATTTTCTAACCCGGAAATAGATGCATTGTCCACAGATATTATTACCAGTCAGCACACTAAGCATCTGGTTGTCGCAGAAAACAGTGCAGCCACAGATAGAGAAGCAGAGAAGTTGCTTGCTAAGAGTTGGGACAGTAATGGTGCAACTGGAAACGGTAAATCAGGTATATTGTTCGGAGATTACCCTGGAGAGTTGTTTGCTATTTCCATGACAGGAGAGGGTAGCGGAGCTGGTAATGGGCTGATGGGAGATAGAGGAAGAGCATACGGTTTAATGCAGTTAGATTATCGTTATGCGCTGGTTCCTTTTTGTAGGTGGGCTGTGCAAAAATACCCAGATTTGTGGGGAGAATTAGAACCCTTCACAAACGTCGCGCAAGGGTCAGCATCGCTGGTCAACAATAACAATATTTTGGAAGCCTTTGAAAATGCTCGACAAAAGGACCCAAAAGCTTTTGTAGGAACTCAGTGCGAGTACTTCAAGAGTTATTTTTACGACCACACCTACGCTAAATTAAAGGAAATTGGTATAGACCTGGACAGCAGACATGTCGCAGTCTCAGCGGCTATATTGAGTTTGAATGTTAACTGTGGTACGCAATCAACTAAAATATGCACACTTATAAACAATGATATGTCAGATGCGGAAATTATTTCCACCCTTTACGCCAATCGAAGAAACGGGTACCTAAAACGAGACGGCGCTGGCGCTAATAGGTGGAAGGAAGAGAATGAGGTAGCGCAGTGCCTAGCATTATTGAATGGGACGTGGACTATAGACCAAGATTACCCGGCAGCTACTGCGTATAGTGGCGGGTGGTTCTGGTCGAGGCTAAAGCCAATATATTTTAAGTAGGTGATTATATGAAGAAAGCGAAATGGACAATCCTTGTGTTAGTTCTTGTGTTTCTGGGACTAAGCGTTATTGTGGCAGTACTACATCATCTAAACAATCCGATAAGGCAGACGGAGCCAGAAGTATCTACTTCTGAAACAATACCGAGTAAGGCGTATGCGGAAGTCGTTGTTTATTATGATGTGGACCTTGATTCTCCTGGGGGCGCGGCAGTACCAAACGCCGTTTACGCCTACAGGTTAGATTATCCCGTAGATTCTGGTGAAATACACGTGATAGGCTACGAACAGGAAGATAGTGTCCTACACATAGAATTAACAGTTAATGGTGAGTATGTAGAGTATTCTTATGAGATGGGAGGCATTGGAGACTGATAGTAGCTCGTTTAATTGTCAGCGTTTGTGTGTAAAAACTAGCGCAGTAACATACATATATAATTAGGAGGATAATACTTCCGAGTCAGGTGGTTACAAATGAATAAAAACAAAATATTATTAATAGGTGTAGGATGTGCGCTGTGTTTAAGTGGATTTATAATAGCAACTAATTATGAAGATGTAAACACGGTTGTTGAAAGATATAAATCCACCACCAACGGAGCGTATACTCGTAAGCATTTGGAAGTAGCTATACAGGAAGCCAGGAAGGCTAACAATATTAAGAAACCTTCTGACGTAGACGCTGTGAGAGGGGATGTTTTAAGAGCTCCTGAAAATTACGATGCAGATGTTTGGATAGCCTATATAAACAACTTAGGGATAAGCGATGCACGCAAAGTTGTCTGTGTTTATGCTTTGACGCAGTATAAAAATCGCGTTCCATACTCGCAGGCAAAGCGTCAATTGTCTGTGGACAATCCTACTTTTATAGACTGTTCGAGTTTAGTGTACAATGCGCATTGGAAGGCTGGATTACAACCCATGCCGCCAAACAATACAGCCGCGCTAATCGACGCTGTGACGGATGTCGATACGGATAATTTACTGCCTGGTGACATAGCTGTTTATCGTAAATCGGATGGTGGTCATACGATGATTTACATGGGCACGAATTCCCAAGGACCGGTGTGGTGTCACGCTTCTGGGGTAAAAGAAGGGATGAAGCTTAATCCTAGACCATTTGATGACATTTTATCTCACGCAGGGTATATACGCTCACGGATAGGCTCAACGGCCGCTCTAGTTAACGATAGGGCTTATAACTAATTAATCTGGAGGTTGGAGAATGGAAGGAAAGAACTTAAAGGGAAATGTTGTTGCACACGGTGTTGGGGTGCGTGACTTATTTTACAGTACCCCTGACTTGACGGGTTGGGAATTTGTTGGGCAGTTTACAGAGATTGATGCTGAGTCCGCGAATATAAAAGTGCAGTTGCGGTTTAGAAATCCGATGACTGGCGAGGAGTTTGATATATTGCTTCTTCCGGCGAGAATTTAAGTAACACCAAATATCTTGACTAATATGTGAATAGGAGTATGTAGATGAAGAGAAAGTTATTTATCATAGGAGGTACATTCGTTATTGCGCTCGCAGTCATTGTGTGTGTTGGAACCATAGTAAAAGTAAAACACGATTCTATAATTGAATCTACACTTCCTGAGTACGTGGGTGAGTCCGCAGTGAGCGTGATTGAAGAGCAAGTATCTGAACAATCTATCGATGTGCCTACTGATGCGTCTGGGGACAACCTATACGTTACGGCATATAATGAGCTGGTTGATGCTGTTGAGAACGATACGTTACTTTCGCAGTACTTTACTGCAGATGATGTGAAAGTTAAGGTTGTGTCTGGAACTACTATAATATATCTCGACAATGCGGATAAGACAGGCTACACAGACAAGGAAGTAATTTACGCTGTAGTAGACGGCGAGGGCGGTGACGAGTACTCGGCTTTCTATGACTATCTGACAAATAAGTAAGTATACGACCTAGGTGTTTTATCAAGAATAAGGGGGCGAAATTTGTGTCAAGCACCATATCAGCAAGAAAGATTATAATTATTGCTTTATCGGTGTGTGCAGTTTTATTTCTTATACTCGGTCACCGGTTATGGGTGACTAATGCTGTGCATTGTTTTTCATCCGATATTAAAGCAATGTGCGAAGAGAGTTTTGGGAATACACGCGACCCACTTGTATCTATGTATAAATCTATGTCGGACTTAAATATTACTAAGCCGTATGTGATATTCGATAACCGATATGAAGGCGGTTCGATGCGTCTTACCTATGATGTTCTGGATAACAATCGAAAAATAGTGCATGTGACTACTACATCTAAAGACGCAAAGTATTGCACAGAAGTGAGCTATGACGTGAGCCAAGAACAAATTGAGGATATACAGAGGACTGCAAAGCTATTGGTCGGTGCAGATGTGTCATGTGATATTCCCTCTACTTACTTTGAATACATTCCAGTCAAAATACAGGGAGTGGAATATAGGTGGAAAGATGGTGTACTTGAAAGAAAGTATTGATAGTTTTTTATCAGGGCTGGTTACTGGGTTGGCTGTATCTATCTTCATAAGCATTTGCTTCTTAGTTGTAGATGATTATAATAGGGCCAAGCAAATAGAGTATATGAATATACGCTATGAAAAAGAATTTGAGCAAGAGAAGAATATATTGCAAGGTTTGGAGGTGATACCTGGTGCGGACTAAAATGCGGTTACAGATATTGGTAACGACAATTATGTTAGTGTTGGTAGGTATGACGTATGTGTATTTAAATACACGACAGAACGATCCTATGGAAGTAGTTGCGCTTATTAAGAAAAATATAAACCCAAAGGATGGGTCTATAATGGATTATGCCGGCGATATAAACTTCAGAGGGTTTGATAGCGTAGGTTATGCGCCAATCGATGATACAGGTGTGCGTATCTTCTTTGGTGATTTACAGTTCGACATGAAGAAAAAAGATTTCGAAAATGAAAAGTTAATGGAGAATCTTAAAGCTATAGGATTTGAAATCGGCAGAAGCAAGAAGACCGGAAGGGTTGTTGTGAAGTATAAAGGAGAACCCGTAAAACTCTACAGGGAACAGTAGGGCAGGGGGTTTTGCATCAAGGAGGTATATAATGTATTTGTTTGATTTATCCGACACGGATTGGTATAGCTATGCTTAAGTTTGTTAGAGATATGTTAGCTACCATAATAGAAGGAGCGTTAATGCCGACAGGTAAAAATCTCATATCTTCGTTGGAGTATGCGGGTACTATTTTAGGTATAAACCTAATTGCTGGGCTGTTTAAACTCCCTACTATGTTTAGCTTTGGTGGATGTATTTTAGCTATCTTAGTCTTGCTGGGATTATTAATTATAGAAAGGAGCGAGTACAGTGAGATATCTCGATTGTATGGAGATGTTGAATTACGCGTTAAAGACTTTGCGCGCAGAAAGTCGGCAGCCTGTCATGGTAACGAAAATGACGGACCTTATGACGTGCTTAACGAGTCTGAGAACGATGTTAGCGGAGGAGCAGATAAGTGACCCTATGGTGACAGTTTCTATGAATGACCTTATGGGAGCCACGCTGGTTGTACAGAAGAATTGCGGAGGAATGGTTAACCTGACTGATACCATGAAACAGGAACTTATCGAAGGTATTAAAAATGTGAAAAGTGCCGTAGCGGACGCAGCTTTCCACTTCTACGAAAAACATGAATTTGAGCCGCGCCCAGAGGTGATACCATTAATGCGTGACGTGGTAGAGGCCTATGTCGAAGCCGGAGGACAAATATGATGGACGATGAATTTCATGTACTTATGTCCCGTATGGGTTTGAGAAATTACACTATTGCAGCGCCTATATCAGGAAGCGGACCATGCGTAATAACTTTAATGGATACGCTCGGGCCGTTCGAATTGAGTGCAATAGCTGGATATTTTAGGAGACACGAAGTAGAAGTTGTAGTGTTGCAGAAAGAAGGAATCTAGCGGTAGTTGAATCGGTCGTTAACATCAAATTACCGTGTACAAATATTCTATAAAGAAAGAAGGTAACAAATGCTAAAAGACATGGTAAGCTTGAGCAATACAGTACTATCATTTGAAACAGTGCTCAAGATTGAATATGAAGAAACCAGCACTAAACGTGTCGTTGCCAATGCTATACGCAAACTAGAGAGTGCTTATAGCATGGGCATAGCGGGTAAGAGTCTTTATGATTTAGAGGCTGAAAATGTAAATCTTGCCGAAAATGTACAGAACCTTTTACAGCAGATTTTGGAGTGTACCAAGACACTTGCTTTCCAGTTTCAGTGTGGTATGTTTATGCACAGCATACCCATAACGTTGAGCACAGTTAAGTATCTTGGTTTGGGAAAAGAATCATTACAAACCATACTTAGGTACTTTCAGAACACGGACGAGTATTATCTGGCAGATAACGCGGTACAGCAGCTTATGTTGGGACTAGACGGTATTGACATGAGTACAGTTAAACGGCTATTTATTATACTGCTAGTGTTGGATAGTCTTGGGGTTAAAGAGTCGGTTGCAGTCATTGCTCAGTATCTTTATTACGGAAGCGTGTGGGAGGATAAGAATGATTCTGCATATAAGTAATACACCAGACACAACACCTGGTGTAATGACAGTATATCCTGCTTGGTTGGAAGATAAAGGTACGCACCTATTTATAGCAAGCAATGTATGGGATAAATTGCATGTTGATATTTGTGATGAAATACCAGAGAAAGTTTTGCGGTACGTGATAACAAAGTGTAAAACCATTGAAGTCACTACACCAGAGAAACTTACAGATAAGCACATAGCTCTGTTATGCGAGCTGTACCCACATGCTGAAGGTCAGATACGGAAAGCGGCTATGCTTAACCGAGATATAAGTGTTTATCTTAAATAAAGCCACGGAGGAAATAACGTGAGTGATAAAATTAAATACTGCCCATTGTGTGGTAATACGGGCAAACGTCTAGACGGTTCACCTTGTACATGCCGTATGCATCGTGATGAATTGTATGCAGGCGTTGAGTGTTTGGAAATCCCTGAAGCATATAGAGGCTTGAAGTTTAATGAACTAATGTTGCCGAACGTACTCGGTACGGCATACAAAGGGTATATGAGAAGTCTACACGAACAGATTGTATCTCTTCGTTGGAAATGTAAGAACGCTCTAGTCTGCTCACCGCAACAGTCTGGCAAAAGCGTATTAGCCTATAGTGCTATACAGGAATTGTTTCGTAAAGAGATACGTGTGTTTCCGTTGTACGATGTATTAGAAATACGTCGTATCATGCTCGATATCGAATACAACAAGAACAAGTCTATGGGTTGTGACAATCCGTTGGATTTGTACGAAGTACCATACCTCTTCGCGGTGATACCTCCTATGACAGTATATGACACATACGATGCCGCGGCTATGTTAGTGGCACGCCGTGTCCGTAGAGGAAATTCTACTATATTGTTCTACGGAGGAACATGGAATCAACTGGTATTTAACGACAGTAAAGGTTCCTTGAAGAATATGAAAGGTAACGGCTCTCTAACGACATTAGAAGTAACAAGTTGGGGAGAGCCGAAGGAGGAAAACTAATGAGATGTGTTGCCTATGTTGATGGCTCTTACAGTGCGTTTGATTGGCGTGGAGGTACAGTTGGGGTATACGGATATGGTGCGTATCTATTGCTTGAAAATGTAGACGAGCCTATTAGCTATTCAGGAGGAAGTGCCAACCCTGAGTTTGTTAGTATGCGAAATATTGCAGGAGAACTTGCAGGTGTTATGCAGGTAGTTACTGCGTTGCGTGCAGAACTACCCCAGTACGACGTGCTCGAACTCTATTATGATTATGAGGGTATCGAGAAGTGGGTAACTGGCGAATGGAGAGCTAAGAATCCGTTAACGCAAACTTATCGAGACTTTATGCGTGAGCAGCAAAAAGAAATGTTGATTACGTTCCATAAAGTAGATGCACATACCGGAGTGACTTACAATGAAAGGGCAGACAAACTAGCCAAGAAAGGTGTCAGCGACGCAGCAAGAAGACTTGGTATAGCTGTTTAGGGAAATATATGAATGAAATTTTCAGTCATTTTATAGCCAAAAACTCAACAACCGACCAACGTAAAGTAGGATATATAATGTGGTTTTCGGAAACATTTCCGGATAGTGAATTTAAAGGGGAAGACTTGTTAATGAAGATGTATTGTAACTACAGCACATCGCTACAAGTGCCTTTAAAATACAGTTATCTTGCTACATTTATTTCTACAGAGTTACGACGCATTTTAATTGAATATAACGTTCATGTACCTGGCACCGATAATCTAAACTACAGTGAACCGACTGGACTGGAAACCGCCTACCAGGTTACACGCGAGTACTTATTGGACCAGTTTCGTTTGCTGGAGTCTGTGGACGTAGATATCGATGACTTTAAAGTAGATGCCGACGCTTTTATGACGAAACAGCTTAACGACCGTATGGTTGAGGAATTGAGTAGAACATACGAGACGCTAAGTACGACAGAAAACTCCAGAGAAGCGGCGGACTACGCATTAGATAATTTAATTATTTTGCGCGATATATACGATAAAGCAGCTCTTGAAGACTTGAATGATGGTACTTCTGAGGATATCAATACTTTCGAGTTTGTCTGTGATACAGGTTTACCAGTCGTAGACAACGATATCGAGGGCATACACACATGTCAGTTGTTTGGTGTAGAAGCTCAGCCAGGTACTGGTAAAACACGATTTGCGCTAGGGACATGGGCCTATAGGTGCGCTGTGTTATATAAGCAAAATGTAGTTTACTATCAATTGGAGCAGTCAGTTCCAGAAGCCCGAGCCATGCTTATCGCTCGTCATGTATTTACGCTGTACAACATACAAATATCAGACTCTATGATTCTATTCAACCGCGTACCGGAGGAATTAAAAGATAAAGTGACTGCGGCAGAAATTGATTTATTTGAGTCTGGCAAGTATGGTAAAATTTATATCAACCGTACTGATTTGTATGTAGAAACTCTAACTCAGGTATTTCGTAAAGATGATAAACTGCACGGCCCGTTTAAGATGCTTATTGTTGACTATATGGGACTTGTACAGTCGCGCGGTAGCAAATATCAACGTGATAAAATAGAATACCAAATAATTAATGAGGCATTTCGTAAATACAAAAATTATGTTGAGCATACCAAGAAATGCGGCATTGCAATATCTCAGTTCAACGATAAGGGAATTTTAGCTGGTGAGGCTGACAAGGAGATAACTACCAACATGGCGCAGGGCGGTATTGCCGTGTATAGGCACACAGACCAAAACCTTGCTTTATCGCGAACAAAGGTTATGGAAGCTCAACAGAAGTTGCGTATTTCGCAGCCTAAGGTTAGAGGTACGGCTGGATTTGGTAGCGTTGTAGTAGATACGCGATTAGGCTTCTCCTATATCTATCAAAACCAGGTATCTCGAGTGTAGAAAGGAGATTATAATGGCACAAGATTTTCTCATTACCCAAAAACTTTTGGATACGATGCAGATAGGGAATGAGCCGCTTAAACAGAAAATTGACCAGATTACAAAAGAACCCAGAGTATTGGATGGGCCTCCGCCAAAGTACTCTCCGTTAAATGTAGACACAACACAAATTAGCCCATTCGGAATCTATACGAACTATCGCACTATGTACGCTAAGCTTTACGGACAGCAGGAACCCAAGGATGGAATTTTGCAGATTGGAGAAACAGAAGTAAGCTGCCCATACTCTGTATTGACAGCTTTAAAAACGCTAGTGGTGTGTGGTGTTACCAAGTCAGCGGAGAGAGCCAAAGCGTGTCGTGAAGTTTTCGGGCTAATTATCAGTCGAAGAAAAAACAATACCCTTAGCTTGGACATGCTTGCTGAAGCGCTTTCTAATACGGGCAATTATTACAAGAACGAAATCATACGAGCTATAACAGATAGCATTTTCAGTCCTAAAGAGCAAGTAGAACTTTACCTAAGGCGTTCCTTAGGTGAGGAGTATACACCTGAGACGATAAACCTTTTTACAGAAACAGATTGCTTAGAGAGTTTTGAAGAGGAGATTAAACAGGTTTATAAAAAGGCCTGTTGTGACTCTAGCTACGTAGTAACTAAACGTCTCGGTAAAGTCGTAAACGCCGTACGATATTTACAGAAGAACAAAACTTCGTGATTATTAGGAAGTTAAAACTATTCTGTTACACAACTCTACTGAGTTGTTTGTTTGCGTTGTACGCTTATGCGGATGATTATGCGCCTGTAACGGACAGCTATACAAATTTAGCTGTCGTATCATGTCCTAAGTATATGAACATTCGACAGAAGCCGACGTTAGATTCTGCTATAGTAGGTTTGGTAGAAACAGGTGCAGGATGTGAGGTTCTACAGGAAGGACAGACATGGTGTGCTATTAAGTCGGGCTCGATTTCCGGCTATGTAATGAGACAGTATTTAATAACGGAGGAAGAAGCCGTTAATAAAGCAGAGCAGTTGGCTGTGCGTAAGATAGAGTTTACTGAGACGAGTGCAGTCTATTCCAGCATGAATGTGAATTCAAAGGTTTGGGAACGTCCTGTGGCAGGTGTTGTCTATGAGGTTGCAGATGATACAGGAACTTGGGTGAAAATAGATCTAGACGGTGCTGTCGGGTATGTGCTGTCTGACGGGAAATTTAAGCGTGTCATGAGACTTGATGAAGCTCAACACACATACGACATAGCAAGTGTCGACGGGACACGTAAAAACCTAGTACAATATGCTATGAGATTTTTAGGCAACCCATATGTGTGGGGTGGAAACGACCCCAATACTGGAGTGGATTGTTCTGGATTCGTTAAGTACGTTTACCAGAACGTAGCTAACATAACATTACCTAGAACATCATATACTCAGTGCTATTCTGGTAAACGTATATCATCTTTACAAATGTTACCAGGAGATTTGATATTTTACGCTGACTCGGCTGGCGAAGTTGGTCATGTGGCTATGTATGTCGGAAATGGCACTATAATACATGCGGCCAGCGCAAAGTCAGGAATAAAGCTATCTCCGTGGAATTATCGTACACCGAAGTATATTCGTTCCATT
>ENA-OROQ01000116-OROQ01000116.1-human-gut-metagenome-genome-assembly--contig:-NODE-116-length-122368-cov-18.1356_pt1 | contig 122368 bp, 90 predicted proteins | sample MGYA00242136_ERZ509062 | MGnify/ENA primary metagenome ERZ509062 (study PRJEB26280, sample SAMEA2338735) | human gut metagenome | biome: human gut; feature: human-associated habitat; material: faeces...
ATTACTATTTTGTCCATCTTCAATTACTTGCATAAATTCGATGGACGCGTCTTATATCCCCATAGCTGAAGCAAAGGATTTTACGACGCATTGGATAATACTCGTAGATATGCTCATCCTGCTCCAGATTGATGCCGTACTTCCGGTCAGCCACAATGATCCCTACTCTGCAGGGTGTGGTAAAGTTGATCCCAAACTGCTGGGAGATTTTTTCGATATAGCGGTCATTAATATCATAGCCAAACAGAAGATTGTAAAGATAATCTCCCATCCGCCTGTTCTGCATTTCATATTCCAGGATGATCTTTCCCACACCCTGGGCAATATCCACAAAAGAAGCTCCCTCCCACCGGATGTAAAACAACGGAAGCACGATATCTGATTTTCTCATCCTTCAGTTATCCTAGCAGAAATATCTGATTCCGGCAACTCAAAAAAAGCCTGGAAGAAATCAGCCACAGGCATTTTATTTCTTCCAGGTTTTTCTGTTTTCTGATTCTCAGTCAGCTGTCTTTGATCCGGCAGCTGATACAGCTCTGCATCCAGTTACATTCAGACTTATTCTGCCTGTGGTTTGCTTACCTGTGCTGTATCATCCTTTACTCCGGCAGATTTTTCGGCATGCTCTTTCACAAGATTCCGTCCAAGTAGAGTCAGGCATACCAATGCGATCACTGCAAAAACAGCTCCGATCCCAAATACCACGTTCATCTCATAACCTTTGCTGCTCACCAGACCGGAGATTGCCGGTGCGCCAAAGGTTGCAAATACAATGCCGAACATGACAAATCCGTAATTCTCCCCAGTGTGCTTCATTCCGAAAATAGAGCTTGTCAGAGACGGGAAGCTTCCCATGATGCCGCCGTAGCAGCCGTACATCAGAACAACAGCAACCGTTACTGCCAGGGATCTTGATACAGCGAGAACTCCCATAGCGATCACTGCCACGATCAGCACTCCTTTGATGCAGACGATCCTTCCCACTTTATCTGCCAGTGTCGGAAGCACCAGTCTTGCTCCCGCATTGACAATGGATCCAAGCATAACGGCGCTGACTGCCACTGCAGACGGAATCCCAAGGTCGATCTGGTAGGTCTGGGATACCGGTGAAACCATAAAATAAGAAATCAGTCCAAAGAACATGGTCGCAAGAAGAAGATAAAAATTTCTTGTACGCATCATCTCTCCGGATGTATACTGCTTCATCTCCGATGTTCCGGACTTTGCCGCAGAGCCACCTGCGTTCACCAGACTCTTATCGGGTGCCTGAAAAAAGATGCCGCACAGGATCCAGGAAACTGCGATGGCTGCCCCAATGATCAGAAAGGTTTTCTGCACGCCCTCTGCCTCCAGCAGCTTTCGACTCAGCGGCGCCAGGAAAAATCCGCAAAGTCCGTTGGCAGTTACCACAACGCCGGAAGCAAATCCGGTACGGTCCGGGAACCATCTCTGTACCGTTGCCAGAATCACCGTATAGATCATTCCCTGACCAAATCCCTGCATCACTCCATAGGAGAGATACATAGGAAGCGGTGTGGAAACGATCAGAAATGCGGATGCCAGGATTCCTGCCGCAAAGGTCCCGCCTCCGATCCATACAATCGTCTTTTCCTTAAAGCGGTTCTGCATCCTTCCGCCTACGATATTTCCGAATACAAAGGTGCTCAGTGCCAGATAAAAGCACATGGATGCCTGTCCCTGGCTCCAGCCTGCCTGCTCCATCACATAGGGCTGGTAAATAGACCATACATGGGGATATCCGGTAAAAAAGATTGCAAAAGCTCCGAATATCATAGTCAGCAGACGCTGTTTTTTCTGTATTCCTGTCATAATTTCCTCCTCTGAAAAAGATTTCAGGCCTGCTCTATATTCTCTGCTCACAGAATGCAGCCTGTTTCTGTACACACGATCTGCACGTTTTCCTGCACATTAGCTCCGCTTATATTTGATATTTTCTTATTTGCGTGCTATTCTTCTTTGTTTGCGTGTTAAATGCGTGTTAATTATGTTGTGTGTATGTTATCACACGCAGTCTGATTATGCAATATAAATTTACAGCTTTTTCTGTTTTCTCGTTTTTGTCCAAATTTTCCTGTTATTTCTTTGTATATTATTCACAATGGCTGTATTTCGAGCACGCATATGCACGCACATGTTTTTTATTTTAGATACCGTCTTTATACGTTTTTTCATTTTATATTTCTTTATTTACGCAAAAAAGCACGCCATGTAACAGGCGTGCTTTCGTGATTTTATATGATTTCTGTTGCTTATTTGATTATCTTCAGCTCATATTCCCTGGTTCCCAGACCGATCTTTTCTGCCTGATCCAGGGTTGCCTTCCACTCAATATTCGGATTGGAATCCTTAAAGTGGTCATGGTGACAGTGCCATCCCGGCTCTGCCAGATGCTCTCCAAGCTGGCTGTTAGCGATCGGTGTTGCCTTCAGGCAGGCATCTGCACAGGCCTGATCCAGTGCAACCGGGTCAAAGCTTGCGAACATTCCGATATCCGGAAGGATCGGCGCATCATTTTCACCATGGCAGTCACAGTTAGGGCTGATATCCTGTACCAGTGCAATATGGAAATGGGGACGTCCGTGACAGACAGCCTGTGCATACTCTGCCATCTTGCGGTCAAGAAGCTCGTTTGCACTGCTATTCGGATTGTATACGGCATCATAGCTGCAGGCCCCGATACAGCGACCACAGCCTTTGCATTTATCGTAATCGATAACTGCTTTCTTGTTTACATATGTAATCGCATCACTTCCGCACTCTTTCGCACAACGGCGGCAGCCACGACAGACTTCTTCATTGATGGCCGGCTTTCCGCTGGCATGCTGCTGCATCTTTCCGGCACGGCTTCCGCATCCCATACCGATATTCTTCAGAGCACCGCCAAAGCCGGTTGTCTCATGTCCCTTGAAGTGGCTGAGACTGATAAAAATATCTGCGTCCATGATAGCATGGCCGATCAGGGCAGTTTTACAGTATTCTCCGTTCACTACCGGAACTTCTACTTCATCGGTTCCTCGAACTCCGTCACCGATGATGATCTGACATCCGGTTGTGATCGTGTTAAATCCATTAAGATTTGCACAGTCCAAATGCTCCAGTGCGTTCTTTCTGCTTCCCGGATAAAGGGTATTACAATCTGTCAAGAACGGCATTCCGCCCTGCTCCTTACAGAGATCTGCTACTACCTTTGCATAGTTCGGACGAAGGAATGCCATATTTCCAAGCTCTCCGAAATGCATCTTGATGGCTACGAATTTTCCATCCATATCGATATCTTTGATTCCTGCGGCAACGCAGAGTTTTTTCAGTTTGTCCAGCTGACTGGTTCCCACCGGGCAACGAAAATCAGTGAAATAAACTGTTGATTTTTCCATTCTGGTTTTCCTCCTGTTTGATCATTTCAAAATAAATTTACCCTTTTCCTGACAATATGTCCAGTTTTTATACTAAAAATGTATAAAAAATGCGCTACTCTACTCTCGAAAAAGGATCTGCGAAAAATACCGGAACTTTCCATCATTAGTCCAGCACTGCATTCCCACAGCATCTGCCATCTTCTGCGCATCCACACAATAGGCAGACATACAGGAATTATGCTTGTACGGTCCGGCGCTCATGATCAGAATATCTGTTTTTCCGCACTCTTTCATCTTCTCTGAGAGTTGCTCTGTCAGTTTATTATGTGCAAGTTTGGCTTTTCTGTAATCCATGAGTCTGTCCTGCGTCGTCTGGAGCACCAGAGTGTTCTCATAATCCAGGGCACGTTCCTTCATTTCTTCCACAGTCCCGCTTTCCGGTGGACATGCGGGATTTTTATCATAATTACCACAGGCATTTTCTTCACAGAAAACACGGTATTCCGGCACAAACACCAGCTTATCGGTTTTCATGACCGCCGCATCGGAAAAGCCAAGCTTCTTTGCTTCTTCAATAAAATCCATTTTTCTCTCCTACGCTTTTTTCTTTTATAGTGCCACATTTTATTTGTTTTTACAAGCTCTGCCTTTCACTCTGCCGCCAGACGGATAAACTCCTCCATCTCTCTCGTCTTAAACTTATTTTTATGGTAAAAGATCTGCCGGTACATGGATATCTCCACATCTTCCACATGTAAAAGGGCAATTCTTCCTTTCCGGATATCCCGCTCCACAGCCAGATAGGGAAGAAAGGAAAGTCCGTGGTTCTTTTCCAGCATGCGGATGATAAAAGCGGTATCGCTGATCTCCAGCACCGGTGACAGGGCCTGCTTCTTAAGCGCCAGCTGCTGCTCCAAGGCCTGCCGATAATTGGCATTCTTTTCCGTGAGAAAAAAAGGCTCTTCCAGAATATCCTCCATCTTCAGCGTCTTTCCCGCAAACTCCGAATCTGCAGAGGCCACAAATACTACCGGCTCCGCCTTCTCCATGACCTTCACCCAGTTCTGGTCCCACCTTGGGGTATCCAGTATATAAATAAGATCCAGCCCGTTATGCTCCATCATCCGTATCAGCTGCTCCGGTGTATCAATAGTCACCTGCATATTTACTTTCGGGTGAAACTCACGAAATTTGCTGAGAACAGCCGGAAGCTTTGCTGTGCAGAGAGATTCAATAGTCCCGATATGCAATGGATTTTTCAGTTCCGCATCGTCATTCATTGACTTTTTTGCTTTATTTACATCATATAAGATCCGGCTTGCATGCTCCATAAACTCTTTTCCGGACGGAGTAAGCACCACACGCTTTCCGGTTCTGTCAAAAAGTCTTGTTTCCAGCTCATTTTCCAGAAGACGGATCTGGACAGTGATCGCTGACTGGGTGTATCCCAGAACCTCTGCTGCCCTGGAAAAGCTCTGAAGCTGTGCTACATGTACAAACGTCTCCAACTGACGGATTTCCATGATTTTCTCCCTTTTACTATGAAATTTTTTCATCGTGATGATGAAATCTGTGAATTTGCCTTATTTTTATGTCAATGTTACAATACAATCACGAGGACGTCAATCGTATTTTTGTGCAAAATGAATAAATTCATACTTAGGAGGAAAGAATCCAAATGGAAAAGAAAAAAATCAAGATCGGACTTGTGCCGAAGCTGATCATTGCCATCATCGTAGGTATCCTGTTCGGCCAGTTCCTTCCGGAAGGCTTCTGTCGCTTTGTTGTAACCCTTTCCGGATTTTTCAGTACCTTTCTGAAATTTGTCATCCCGCTGATGATCCTTGCCTATGTAACCATGGGTATTGCGGATCTTTCACAGGGTGCAGGGAAGCTTCTCCTGATCACAGTGGCTCTGGCTTATGGCTCCACTCTGATCGCAGGTTCCGCATCCTATCTGGTATCATCCAGCCTGTTCCCGCACTTTATGAGTGAAGGTGCACTGGATCAGATCGCAGCTACCGCAGACGCATCCCTGACACCATTTTTCTCCATCACACTGGAGCCGGTCATGGATACTCTTTCTGCTGTTGCCCTTGCCTTTGTCATGGGACTGTGCCTCTCTTCCATGCGTGGAAAAGAAATGGGAAACAGCCTTTATAACGGAATGAGTGACTTTTCCAAGATCATTGACAAAGTCCTTCATACCATTATCATCCCGCTGCTTCCGCTTTACATCTGCGGAACCTTCACAGATATGACTATTTCCGGAAAAACCTTTGCCATCTTAAGCATCCTCTGGAAGGTATTCCTTGTTGTTATCATCATGCACCTGATCTGCATTACGATCCAGTTTGTGATCGCAGGTACTGTCAGCAAAAAGAATCCTTTCACTCTGATCAAAAATCAGATCCCGGGATACACAACTGCTCTGGGAACCCAGTCTTCCGCAGCTACCATCCCGGTCAATCTGGAATGTGCAAAGAAGGATGGCGTATGTGAGCAGATCCGCAACTTCGTAGTACCGCTCTGTGCAAACATCCACATGGCCGGTTCCATGATCACCATCACAGCCTGTGCTACTGCAGTCTGCCTTATGAACCAGCTGCCCATCAGTCTTGGGATCATCGTTCCGTTCATCATGACTCTCGGTGTTGCCATGGTTGCATCTCCCGGTGCTCCCGGTGGTTCCATCATGACTGCCCTTCCATTCCTTTACATGGTATTCGGAGCGGAAGCCGGTGATCCGGACGGTGCAATCTGTGCGATCATGGTTGCCCTTTATATCACACAGGATTCCTTTGGAACAGCCTGCAATGTATCCGGTGACAATGCTATCGGCGTGATCGTTGACACTATTTATAAGAAATTTATTGCAAAAACACCACAGGAGAATTAAGCAAAATGTCTTTTATCAGTGTATTTGACGTTATGGGTCCCAACATGATCGGTCCTTCCAGTTCTCATACCGCAGGGGCTGCGCGTATTGCTTTCCTTGCCCAGAAGATGATCACGCCGCCCCTGAAAAAAGTAGAATTCATCCTTTATGGTTCCTTCGCCAGAACATACAAGGGACACGGTACAGACCGTGCCCTCCTTGGCGGGATCATGGGCTTTTCCACAGATGACATGCGTATACGGAATTCTTTTGATATTGCCAGGGAACAGGGGATCGACTTTTCCTTTACTCCAAATGAAGCGGAAACCGATGTCCATCCCAACACTGTAGATATCCATATGGTCAATGAACAGAGACAGGAAATGACAGTCCGGGGGGAATCGCTGGGCGGCGGCAAGGTCCGCATTGTGGAGATCAACCACGTGAAAGTGGATTTCACCGGCGAATACAGTGCCATCATCGTGATCCATCAGGATACTCCCGGTGTTGTGGCCTACATCACCAGATGCTTAAGTGAACGTAACATTAACATTGCCTTCATGCGCCTCTTCCGTGAATCCAAAGGAACCACAGCCTATACGATCGTGGAATCCGATGGTCATCTCCCGGAAGATATCGTAGAAAGCATTCACCGGAACACCAACATCCATGATGTCATGGTTGTTCAGATGTAGGGAAAAGGAGGATGTGTTTTATGGATTTCAAAAATGCCAAGGAACTTCTTGCTCTCTGCCAGAAAAAAAAGCTTCCGATTTCCGAAGTAATGCGCCAGCGTGAGATCCTTCTCGGTGAAACCACTGCTGAAATCGTGGACCAGCGCATGGACCGTGTTCTGGAGATCATGAAGGATGCTGCTTTTTCCCCCATCAAAGATCCGGTGATATCTATGGGCGGACTGATCGGCGGTGAAGCCCGAAAGCTCTGCGAATTTCATGACCTGGGAAAAAGCCTGTGCGGAAATGTTCTCGGAAAGGGTATCACCTACGCTATGGCAACCCTTGAGACCAACGCTTCCATGGGACTTATCGTTGCCTCTCCTACTGCCGGCAGTGCCGGGATCGTTCCCGGAATGACGCTTGCTCTTCAGGAGGTCTATGGCTTTTCCGATAAAAAAATCCGCCAGGCACTATTTAATGCAGGCGCGATCGGCTATCTTGCCATGCGTAATGCAACAGTTGCCGGTGCTGTTGGCGGATGTCAGGCTGAGGTCGGAATCGCTTCTGCAATGGCTGCTTCCGCTGCTGTTGAGCTTCTTGGCGGCACTCCGCTGCAGTGTACCTATGCGGCTTCCACCGTTCTTATGAATATGCTCGGTCTTGTATGTGACCCGGTAGGCGGCCTGGTGGAATATCCCTGCCAGAACCGTAATGCAGCCGGTGTTTCCAATGCCCTTATCGCAGCCGAAATGTCACTGGCCGGTATCCCCCAGTTCATCCCGCTGGATGAGATGATCGATGCCATGTATACTGTGGGCAAAAAGCTTCCTGCAGAGCTTCGTGAAACTGCTCTCGGCGGTTGTGCAGCCACACCGTCCGCCTGTGAGAAGTGTCATCTTTGCAGTTGAAATGCAACTATGGCAGAGAAAAAGCAGTTGGATATCTTATGCCCCATTTGTTGCACAGTTCTATATTGAATAATAACTTCATAGTTTGCTCAGTCAGATAATAAAACGGAGAATTCCTTAAATTTTTCTTTCGGGAATTCTCCGTTTTCTTTTTTATAAATCCTAATTTATAATTTCATGTGTAAATATCTTTTATTTCTCCAGCACCGGGATATTCTCCTTTTCTGATGCAGTAATTTTACAGTTTTGTCATAAAACAGGCATTCTGATCTCACATTCACTGATTGTTCAGATTTTTTCAATTTTATTTCGTAGTTCCAGCATTCTATGGTCCAGATTTGCAATTTCTTCTGCATATTTTTTTAATTCTGCTTCAATTTCCGCATTGTCTCTTTTTTTATAATACAACTCATATTCTAACACAGACCAGTAATCCATCGCAATGGTCCGAAGCTGTATTTCCACCAGTTCTTTCTGTTCACCTTCCGCAGAGTAGATAGGTACTTTCACGATCAGATGAAGACTTTTGTAGCCGTTTTTCTTTGGATTTTTAATGTAATCCTTTATCCGGACGTTCTCGATATCCTTCTGCATTTCCAGGGATTCTGCAACCTGGTAAAGCTCATCCTCAAACGGACAGACTACACGGATGCCTATGAGATCCTTCAGATTTTTTCTGGCTGTCTCGAAATCCGGTTCCAGGCCTTTTTTCAGAAGTTTTGCGTAAATACTTTCCGCACTTTTGATCCGACTGGTAGTCTGACTGATCACAGTACGTTTTTTCTGCCCGGAAAGCTCTGCATTGATCATCTTCAGTTTTGCCATAAGGATATCGATGGCCGCCTTACAGCGGAGGCGGTAGTCCGGATCCTTGATGTAGCTTGCGATGGCTGCTGTTTTTTCTGCTGTCAGTTTCTGATTTTCTGGTTCTATTGAATCCGGAACTCTGCTCTGCTCTGACTTCTGAGCCGGAGCATCCATTTTTGGATTCTCCTTCTCCTGCTCTTCTTGGTCCTGTTCGAATCCATCTTTAATAGATTTCTGTTTTTTTCTTATTTTTTTCTTTGATTTCTTTTTTGTCATGTCTGCCTTATCTATTATTTTTAGTTTTCGTGTACATCTTATATATTATACCGGCCACATGCTGTTTTTCATCAAATCAACGTAAGACTATTGTTAAACCTGTGGTAAAAAAGTCCTCCGAAAAATCTCAAGATCATATCTCCTGATATCTCTGCGACTTCCCGAAGGACTCTTTCACACATAATTTACATATTAATAAAACAATTTACAGAAATTCCGACTGCAGCGCATCGTATCCGGTCTCACCTGTACGGATACGAACAGCGTTACGGATCTCGTAGCTGAATATCTTACCATCGCCCGGATCACCGGTGAATGCTGCTTTCTGAATGGCATCAATAACTTTAATCTCCCAGTCTTCTGATGATACTACAATCTCAAACTTGATCTTCGGTTTCAGAAATACATCGATCTTGGAACCACGGACATATTCTGTATAGCCGCGCTGTGTTCCGCAGCCCATGATCTGGGTTACTGTAAAACCGTTAACCTGGATCTCATTTAACGCTGCTTTGACATCTTCCATTTTTTCTTCTCTTACGATTGCTTCTATTTTAATCAACATACTATAATCTCCTCTTTAACACCATCATTCACATTAACAGGAAATGGACTCTTATCAGTCAAATCCATTAAATGACGGATATGCATTCTCTCCATGCTGGGATGCATCCAGACCGACCATCTCTTCCTTCGGATCTACACGAAGCGGTGTAAAGATCCGCACGATCCCGATACAGATCAGCGTTCCCACAATGGCAACCGCAATGGTGATCACAATACTCAATACCTGCGCCAGGAACAGACGATGATCTCCAAACACAAGGCCATCCCATTTTGCAACAGAGTTAATGGAAGTTTTTCCGAAGAGACCTGTTGCGATTCCTCCCCAGATACCACCGATACCATGGCAGCCAAAAGCATCCAGGGCATCGTCGATCTTCAGCTTCTGTTTCAGAAGGATCACAGTAAAGTAACAGATCGGGCTTACCAGGATCCCAATGATAAAGGATGCCCATACCGGTACGAAACCAGCTCCCGGTGTAATGGCTACCAGTCCGATAACAAGACCTGTGGATGCACCAACCAGTGTCGGTTTTCCCTCGCGGATCACCTCGATCAGCATCCAGGTCAGCAGTGCGCAGGCAGAAGAAATGCTGCTGGTCATAAAGGCATGTGCCGCAAGGCCGTCTGCCTTCAGCGCACTTCCTGCATTAAAGCCGAACCATCCGAACCACAGCATAGCTGCTCCGAGAAATACAAATGGGATATTGTGTGTGCGATAGGTTGCTTTTGCATAGCCTCGTCTCTGTCCAAGATAAATGGCAAGAACCAGTGCACTGACACCGGAACTGATATGTACCACATTTCCTCCTGCAAAGTCCACAGAGCCAATGGCTGCCAGAAATCCACCGTCTCCCCAGACCATATGTGCCATTGGATAATACACGATCAAAGACCAGATCGCAATAAAGAAAAACAGCGCCTTAAAACGCATTCTTCCAACCACGGCACCGGTGATCAATGCCGGTGTGATCATGGCAAACATCATCTGGAACGCCACAAATACCAGATGCGGGATCGTATCCGCATAAGGTCCCGGCTCCCAGCCTACGCCATTCAGCGCAAACCAGCGAAAATCTCCGATGATCCCGCCATGATTTCCTCCAAATGCCAGCGAATATCCAAACAATGTCCACATAACTACGGACAGTCCCATGATCGCCCCACAGGCCATCATGGTATTTACCACATTTTTCCTGCGGACCAGTCCTCCGTAGAAAAACGCAAGCCCAGGTGTCATAAAGAACACAAAGGCTGTACAGATCAGCATAAAGCCGGTATCTCCTGCATTCATCATTCATTTCCTCCTCAATTCCCTCAATTATTCTGCAACGCAAAAAGCGCCTGGAAACTCAATTTCCAGACGCCTTTGTCATGTCAGTTAGCATAGCAGATAATTTGTGGGTTTTCAAGAGTTTTTTCGCTATTTTTCTGTTTTCTTACAGAATTACTATGTTTTATGTGGATATGAAATTTATTTTCGGCAATCTATCCGGTTATAAATATTGGAGAGATTTTATTTTATCTCTTACTGTACTATAACACGGACTATGCTCAGAATCAGCAGATGTGCCGGATAAAAGATATAGAAAAACCACTTGGAAAACTTCGGTGCTTTTTCGGATTTTTTGCCATTATAGAAGCACAGGATGATGATTCCTGATGCCACGATCCCTGCTGCCGAAAACAGAGCATGGATCATTGCCGGTCCGGCTGCCATTTTTTCCACGTAGGAGCTGTAGTTAAACAGCACAAAAAGGGCAGCACCGACTCCGTACGCTGTTATCATCCTCTTCCTGTTCCCCCAGCTCTCATGGAACCAGATGGTAAAAACCGGTGCCAGGATTGCCCAGTCCGAACAAACGGATAGTAAAAGAAGCAGGATCAGAAGTGGAATTCTCCATTTACTTGCCATCATCCTTTCCTGAACAACCAGGATCATAAAGCAGATAAACAGAGTAAAGATCATATTCAGCTGTGAATTCCCAAAGGCCATCATATAGGGAACCTGGGAGATCCCGGCAAAGATCAGAAGTCTTTCGCCATATTTTCTCCTGGAATGTGTATAGTAAAAACCTTCCACAAGAAAATAGCACATGGTAATGGCTGTGAAGTAGCCAATGTCTATAAACACTTCCCACAGGATCGTGTTTTCCGGCAGAAGCACGTTGGCGATATGATTCAGAAGCATGGTAAAAATTGCCAGATATTTAATGGCATCCCGGGTCAGTCCCGGCTTTTCTGTTGTTGGCATGATCTTCTCCTTCTGTGCAGAAAAATTTTCAGACCTTTCACATCTTCTGCACAATATAATACATTTATCTTACACTGATTTTCTGACTCATACAACTTTTTTTGTTATTGCTGGAGTTGCCTTTTTCTTAAGGTAAGCTTATACTGTAGAAAGCGTGCTGTATTTTATATGGCAAAACTTCTCAGCAAACACTGTAAAACAATAAATTCGGAAAGGAATTATCGATCATGATCCAGGATATCGCACCACATGCCTATCACAATGAGTACAAACCTGTGGCCCCGGATAAAGAAAGCCACATCCTCGCCTATGAAGAAGGAAAGATCCTTATGAAAAAAGATGGCGAGACTATGACTCTTCCAAGCTTTGGAGAGCTGGAAGGAAAAGTTGAAAATCTCTATGAGAATTATATCTATCTCTTCTCCATTGACGAAGAGCATTTTTATCTGATCCCGGATCTTGACACCAGTCTCCTTCCTGGTTATCAGTTTGAGATCACAAGAGTTCTCCGCACAGCGGAGCCACAGTATCTGGCTTTCGCAGGAATCACCGGATATCAGCTCTTTCAGTGGTACAGCAAGCGCCGTTTCTGCGGCTGCTGCGGCAAACCGATGGTACATGATAAACATGAGCGCAAGATGATCTGCCCTGCCTGTGGAAACGGTGAATATCCGGTGCTTTCTCCGGCTGTGATCGTAGGCGTTACCAACGGTGACAAGCTGATTCTCTCCAAATATGAGGGCCGAAATCACACCCGCTACGCCATGATCGCAGGTTTTGCCGAGATTGGTGAGACCATCGAGGAGACTGTCCACCGTGAAGTTATGGAAGAGATCGGCGTAAAGGTCAAAAATCTCCGCTACTACAAGAGCCAGCCATGGTCCTTCTCCGGAACACTTCTGTTTGGCTTCTACTGTGACCTGGATGGCGACGACACTCTGACTGTAGACCACGATGAGCTTTCCATGGCCTCCTGGTTCAACCGGGAAGACATTCCGGATGAAGGAGATAATATCAGCCTTACCAAGGAGATGATGATGGCATTTAAGCATGGAAAAGCCTGAAGTATCGCTTGCCTGATTCCGTAAACAATTTTTCGCAACCAATTTCACAAAAAAACACCGGCCATTCATCTGTACCATGTCCTGTCCAGGCTGCCAGATCATCTCTGACATCTCAGCCCCAGTACATATTCCAATGAATGCCGGCGTTTTTATTTTCTATTTTTCTATTTTTCTTCCGAGCCGGAGCAATCTGCCTAAAACCGTTTTATTTCTCCGGTGTCAGATGCCAGATATCTCTGTTGTACTCTTCGATGGTTCTGTCTGAAGAGAAGTATCCTGCTTTTCCGATATTTACAAGCATTTTCTCTGCCCATGCGGTTCTGTCCTCATAATCGGACAGTGCCTGATCTTTCACCTTCGCATAATCCTCGAAGTCAAGAAGAGTCATGAACCAGTCTTTGCTTACGATCTCATGATGCAGTCTTCTTAAATGCTCCTCACTTCCAATAGAAAGAAGCTCGTTTCCTACGATAAAGTCTACTGCACGACGGATGCGCTCGTCTTTCTCATAAAAATCTCTGGAGCAGTAGTCAGCCTTTTCATAGTGTTCGATAACCTGCTCACTGGACTCTCCGAAGATATAGATATTATCCTTGCCTACCAGCTGGCTGATCTCCACATTTGCACCATCCATGGTTCCCAGTGTTACAGCACCGTTGAGCATGAACTTCATGTTTCCTGTTCCGCTGGCCTCCTTGGAAGCAAGAGAGATCTGCTCGGAGATATCGCAGGCAGGGATCAGCTTCTCTGCTGCACTTACGTTGTAGTTTTCCACCATAACAACTTTCATGTACGGGGAAACCTCCGGATCATTGTTGATAAGCTCCTGTAAGCAGAGAAGCAGGTGGATAATATCCTTTGCGATAACGTATGCAGGAGCTGCCTTTGCACCGAAGATAAAGGTTACCGGGCGCTGCGGCTTCTCACCTGCCTTGATCTTCAGGTAACGGTCAATGATGTAAAGTGCGTTCAGCTGCTGACGTTTGTACTCATGAAGACGTTTGATCTGGATATCGTAAACACTGTGTGTGTTGATCTCCTCACCTGTGTTGGCTTTGATAAACTCCGCACATCTCTTCTTTGCATCCTGCTTGATCTTAAGGATATTTGCAAGGACGTCCTGATTTCCCTTGAAGCCAAGCATCTTGTCAAGCTCAAAGGAATCCTTGCGGAAGCCGTCACCGATCATGGAGGTGATGTACTCTGTCAGCGGATGGTTGCAGTGAAGGAGCCATCTGCGGAAGGTAATTCCGTTTGTCTTGTTATTGAATTTCTCCGGATAGATCTCATAGAACTGATGAAGCTCTGTCTCCTTCAGGATATCGGTATGAAGGGATGCAACACCGTTGATGGAAAATCCGTAGTGGATGTCCATATGTGCCATGTGTACCAGGTCGTTCTTGTCGATGATGGCAAGATTTTCCTGCGGATATTTTGCTTTGATACGCTCGTCCAGCTTGCGGATGATCGGCATCAGATGCGGAACAACCTCCTCAAGATAGGAGATCGGCCATTTCTCAAGTGCCTCTGCAAGAATGGTATGGTTGGTATAAGCGCATACATGAGATACGATCTCGCATGCCTCCTCGAACTCGATTCCACGCTCTGTAAGGAGACGGATAAGCTCCGGAATTACCATACTCGGATGTGTATCGTTGATCTGGATCACTGCGTAATCGGCAAGGTCATGAAGATTGCAGCCTTTTGCTGTTGCCTCATCCAGGATCAGCTGTGCCGCATTGCTTACCATGAAGTACTGCTGATAGATACGAAGCTTTCTTCCTGCATCATCGCTGTCATCCGGATAAAGGAACAGTGTCAGATTGTGGAGCAGATCCTTCTTATCAAAGGAGATTCCCTCGCCCACAATGCTCTCGTCTGCAATATCAATATCAAAAAGGCGAAGCTTGATCGCTTTGTTCTCATAGCCTGCAACATCAATATCATACAGTGTGGATTTCAGCATAAAGCCCTTAAATGGGACATAATAGGAAACGCCTGCATCTGTAAGCCAGCTCTCCGGCTGGATCCAAGGATTCGGTGTCTCAAACTGAAGATGATCCTTAAACTCCTGTTTGAAAAGTCCGAGGTGATAATTAAGTCCGATTCCTTCTCCCGGAAGTCCCAGAGTTGCAATGGAATCCAGGAAACATGCTGCCAGACGGCCAAGTCCGCCGTTTCCAAGAGATGGCTCCGGCTCGATCTCCTCGATCATGGAAAGCTCTTTTCCGTTTTCTTTAAGATATTTCGCAACTTCATCATAAACGCCCAGATTGATCAGGTTGTTGGAAAGAAGCTTACCGATAAGGAACTCTGCGGAAATATAATAAATTTTCTTTTTTCCTTCCTGGTAGCCGCGGCCCTTCAGCTGCTCCTTTGTCCAGGAGAGAAGTCCGTGATAGATTTCCTCATTTGTACAATCTTTTACATTTTTGTTATATTTGTCTTCAAATACTTTGCTTAATGTTTCCATTTTGATCTCCTTTCATGGATCTTGATGGGATGAAATATGTTTTTACAAGGTTGTTTGCTTTGTTTTTGATGATATTAGGATATCACGCATTTCTTTTCAAAAATATAACAATCCTGTCATGATATGCAAGATATTTGTCAGACTGTTTTTCACTTTTTACTATAGCTCTGCATAAAAACGTAACCGATACATATGCGATTGCTTCGGGAGCTTTCTCAGATCTGTCTCATACTCTTCCTGTACTTATGCGGTGAAACCTTATTGGACTGCTGAAATTTCTTTATAAAATAACTTGTACTGTTAAATCCCACCTGCATGGCGATCTCCGTCACAGGTGCATCGGAATGCGTAAGAAGATACTTCGCCTTCTCCATACGGAAGTCATTGATGTATTCCACCAGGGTTTTTCCCGTATACTGGCGGAAAAGCTTCATAAAATAATACTCACTGTAATTGGAAAGTCCGGAAAGCTCTGAAACGGTAAGATTCTCCTGGTAGTGAAGGCTGATATGATCCAGCACTTCCTTTACTGCTGCAAGGCTCTTGTTCTGCTCTGTGCTTACCGGGATAATATAATGCTTCGTCAGCATCTCATAAAAGAAATCAAAGAACAGCATTTTGAGCTTTACATAAAAGTACGGTTTCTTCTCCGTATGGCAGGTATGGATCTCCATAAAAATTTCCTTAAGCTTGTCATACCCGGAATCGCCTTCCTCTATATGATGGCAGAATTCTGCCCTGTTTTCCATCAGAGGGGATACCACACATTCCTGGCAGATATCTCCCGGCTGCCCGGCCAGAAATCCCAGACCAAACACCACACTTTTATAATAGAGAGGATTGTTTAAGTCTGTCCGCATACTGTGGAGAACCCCGCAGTTTACGATCAGAATATCTCCCTTTTTCAATCGGATACTCTCCCGGTTCAGTCTGGCAAAACCGCTGCCTTTTTCAATATACATGATCTCCATCTCACTGTGCCAGTGGTCATACAGCGCATGAAAGATCTCACAGTCCCCCGTGTACGTCTCCACCGGCAGCTCAAAAGAACCGTGAGGGCTTAATTCTTTTAAATTGTCATCCACTTCGGATACGTGAAGAGGATTTTTTGCGGATGTGTCTGTTTCTGGCATGATTTCCTCCGTGATCAATATCTATCCTGCGAACATTTGCCTTACGCTGGATATACAATCCTTGCATAATAATTCTGTTTGACTCCCTTAGTGTAAAGGATATTTACAACCATGACAATATTATATTTTCCTGTTTTCTTTTTTATGACGTTACGGTTACTCTGTTCTCAGCAACACGCTTCGCGATGCACTTCCATAAACGGCAACCTTGACTTTTCCCCTTCCAACTGCTATATATAATATTTAGAATAAAATAATTTGACTTTAAAAGGAACGAAAACTACCATGAATCCATTAAAAAAAGCTTACTGCCGGGTTTTCCAGAATGTCTTTAAATTCGCCCTTCCACTGCTTCCTTACCGCAATCCGAAGATCATCGGAAGCGTCAAAGGTATTCCGGAAGTTCTGGAAAAAAGAAACTATAACAATGTACTCATCATCACAGATGCAGGGATCCGAAGCCTTGGCCTTACAGAAAGACTGGAGCAGACACTGAAGCGAAGCTGCATCTCTTACCACATCTACGACAAAACCGTTGCCAATCCAACAACCGTCAATGTGGACGAAGCCCTTCACATGTATCTGGACAATGACTGCCAGGCGATCATCGGCTTCGGCGGAGGTTCCAGTATGGACTGTGCAAAAGCCACAGCAGCCCGCATTGCCAAGCCACACCAGTCTCTTGCTCAGATGAAGGGAATCCTGAAGATCCACAAAAAGCTTCCTCTTCTCATCGCCATCCCCACGACTGCAGGAACAGGAAGTGAAACAACACTTGCTGCTGTCATTACCGATGCAGAAACACGGCACAAATATGCCATCAACGATTTTCCGCTGATCCCACGCTACGCAGTCCTTGACCCGAAAGTGACTTTAAGCCTTCCGCCGTTTATCACAGCTACCACCGGCATGGATGCCCTGACTCACGCAGTGGAAGCCTACATTGGAAATTCCACTACACCTGGCACAAGAAAAAATGCCCTGGATGCTGTCAGACTGATCTTTGAAAATCTGGATACCGCCTACACAGACGGCAATAATATTGAAGCAAGACGAAATATGCTCCGCGCCTCCTATTTCGCAGGCTGTGCCTTCACCAAATCCTACGTTGGATATGTCCACGCAATTGCACATTCCCTCGGCGGAAAATATAATGTTCCACATGGGCTTGCCAATGCAGTGATCCTTCCTATGGTACTGGAAACATACGGAGATTCCATCACTCACAAACTCCGCAACCTTGCCGTAACTGCCGGTCTCTGCGATAAACATGAGGACGATAAAACTGCTGCCCGGATGTTTATTGATGCAATAAAAGATATGAAAAAACGCTTTGGCATCGGAGACTATATTCCGGAAATCCAGGAAACAGACATCCCGGAGCTTGCCCATTACGCAGATAAAGAAGCCAATCCTCTGTACCCGGTTCCTGTACTGATGGATGCCGGCGAACTTGAAACACTGTATTACAGACTGATGCCTCCGGCAGGCAATTGCTAAAACAGCCATTGGCATAGAAAGATTTTTTCGATATTTCGAATACAGTTTTTTCAGAAAGGACTACAATTCCATGGAAAAAGAACAGATCAACCAGCTTTTAGATAAACAGCGCCAGTACTTCTACTCCGGCGCAACTCTTGACCTTGATTTTCGCATCAGCGCCCTGAAACGTCTCCGCGCTTCCATCCGGAAACACGAAGATCAGATCCACGCCGCGCTGAAAAAGGATCTTGGAAAAAGTAATTTCGAAAGCTATATGTGTGAGACCGGACTGGTGCTCTCCGAGATCACACATATGCTGAAAAATATCCGCTCCTACGCAAAAGAACAGACCGTTCCAACTCCACTGGCACAGTTCCATTCCCACAGTTTCCGCAAACCATCCCCCTACGGTGTTGTTCTCATTATGAGTCCGTGGAACTATCCGTTTCTTCTCACTATAGAACCACTGGTAGACGCCATTGCAGCCGGAAACACAGTCATCCTGAAACCAAGCGCCTACTCACCGGCAACAAGTGAAGTGATCCGTCTTCTCATCCATGAATGTTTCGATGAAAAATACGTTGCAACTGTCACAGGCGGACGTGCGGAAAACACACATCTTCTCAGTCTGCACTTTGATTACATCTTCTTCACGGGAAGCCAGTCTGTGGGAAAAGAGGTCATGAGAAAGGCTTCCGAACACCTCACACCAGTCACTCTGGAGCTGGGTGGAAAAAGCCCCTGCATCGTGGACAAAACAGCCAATCTCCGCCTTGCGGCAAAACGTATCGTATTCGGCAAGTTCCTGAACTGTGGCCAGACCTGCGTGGCTCCGGACTACATCTACTGTGATCCGGAGATCAAAGAAGCCCTGGTCGCAGAGCTTCGCAGACAGATCACACGCCAGTATGGAAAAGAAGCACTGAAGAACCGGAATTATGGAAAGATCATCAACGAAAAGCATTTCGACCGTATCAACAGTCTGATCGATCCTTCCAAAACTGTCTGCGGCGGTGGTTCCAACCGTGAAACACTTCAGATCGAGCCGACGGTTCTTGATAACGTAACCTTCGAAGATCCGGTCATGCAGCAGGAAATCTTCGGTCCGGTACTTCCGGTCCTCACCTATGACTCTCTCGGAGGTGCCGTAACAAAGATCAATTCCATGGCACATCCGCTGGCTCTTTATATCTTCACCGAAGATGAAAAAAATGCCCGGGAAGTTACTTCCCGATGTGGTTTCGGCGGTGGCTGTATCAACGATGTCCTCATACATCTGGCAACCAGCAATATGGGCTTCGGCGGCTTTGGTGAAAGCGGCATGGGATCCTATCATGGCATCGACGGCTTCCGGACATTCTCTCATTATAAGAGTATTGTAGATAAAAAGACCTGGATCGATCTTCCTATGCGGTATCAGAAATATCGGAAGATTTATGAGAAAATGGTACGGTTGTTTATGCGTTAGATATAAAGGGAGGGCGCTACCTGATGCATCGCCCTCCTGTTACTTTAGATTTTCTTATTATTTTTCCCAAATGATCTTTACCGGCATGATCCCGGTCAGTTCTTTGCTTTTTTCATCCGGCTGGCTGCAGCCTGCATAAATTTCAAATTTCTTTCCTTCTTCCATCCGTTTTCCTGTTTCATCTACTACGGTGAATGCTTTTTCCCATATTGGGATTTCTATTTTTCGGCATTCTCCCGCCTTCAGGAATATCCGCTGAAAACCGGCCAGCATCGGATTTGGAATGGCATTTTTGCTGTCGATATTTTTTACATAGATCTGAACAACATCCTCTGTATCATATGCGCCGTTATTCTGCACTTCTACCTCCACGTTTATCTTCTGTTCACATGTTTTGACCTCTGCTTTATCTACTGCCACCTTACTGTACGTCAGACCATATCCAAAAGGAAACTGTGCTTTTCGTTCCATATAGCGATATGTTCTGCCTTTCATGGAATAATCGGTAAAATCCGGAAGTTCTTCCAGGCTTTCATAAAATGTCACCGGAAGTTTTCCTGATGGCGAGATTTCTCCAAACAGTACCTTTGCCGCTGCCTTCCCGCCCTGGCATCCAGGGTACCACAGCATCATGACAGCATCAAATTTCTCTGCCGCATATTTCAGATTAAGGTCACTTCCTGCCAGCAGACAGAATACTACCGGTTTTCCGGTGTCTGCGATTGCTTCCATCAGTTCTCGCTGTACTCCGGGAAGTTCAATATCTTCTTTATCTCCCGATACATAGCTGTTTCCGGTGTCTCCCTCTTCTCCTTCCAGTGTCTCATCCAGTCCCATACATAAGATCACCACATCGCTGTTTTCCGCAACCACCTTTGCTTCCGCAATACGATCTCTGGTAAACGCAAGGTGCTCCGTCCGGTCTCGGAACAGATCACAGCCTCTGGAAGTAAGGATCCTTACATCGTCTCCCACATAATCCTGGATGCCTTCCTGTATGGTAATATACCTGGAAGCTGTCCCGTGATAATTGCCGATCAGCGCCTGTCTGCTGTCCGCATTTGGTCCGATGATCCCTATTGTTTTCAGTTTTTCTTTATCAAGCGGAAGAATCCCGTTATTTTTCAGCAGAACAAAGCTTTTTTCCGCTGCTTTCTCCGCTGCATCCAGATGCCTGGGAGATTCTACCTCCATGTAGGAGATATTGTCATATTCGCTTCCATCAAACAACCCCAGCAGATACCTTGTGGTAAAAAGCCGCACTGCTGCCCGGGTTATGGTTTCTTCTGTGACAAGCCCCTTTTCGTATGCCTTCATAATGTGAAGATAAGTATTTCCACAATTCAGGTCACAGCCATTATTAATCGCCAGTGCTGCAGATTCAACGGCTGTATCCGTTACCATATGGTGTTCATGAAAATCACGGATTGCCCAGCAGTCTGATACAAAATGCCCCTGAAATTTCCATTCGCCTCTGAGTTTTTTCTGTAATGTGGGACTTCCGCAGCAGGGTTCCCCGTTTGTCCGGTTATAGGCTCCCATAACCGCTTCTACTTTCGCTTCTTTTACCAGACCTTCGAATGCCGGCAGATACGTTTCTTCCATATCTTTTGCGGATGCTTCCGCATCAAATTCATGACGGAGTGCCTCCGGCCCGGAATGTACTGCAAAATGTTTGGCACAGGCTGCTGCCTTCATTGTATCCCCATTTCCCTGAAGTGCTTTTACAAAGGAAACTCCCAGTTCTTTTGTAAGATACGGATCTTCCCCATAAGTTTCATGGCCTCTACCCCATCGTGGATCACGGAAAATATTGACATTAGGAGACCAGAACGTCAATCCCTTATAAATATCTCTGTCACCGTTTACTGAATATGCATTATACTTTGCTCTGCCCTCTGTTGCCACGATACCGGCCATCTCTGCCACACTTTTCCGGTCAAAAGCTGCCGCCATTCCGATCGCCTGTGGAAAAACCGTTGCCTGCCCTGCTCTGGCAACACCGTGAAGTCCCTCATTCCACCAGTTATACGCCGGAATTCCCAATCTTTTTATTGCAGGTGCATCGTACCTTAACTGACTGGCCTTTTCCTCCAGAGTCATCCTGGCAACCAGCGCTTCTGCTTTCTTCTTTGCTTCTTCCCGATTCATCCCCAATTTCCTCCTCACCTTTTTTTATATCATCTATCATTTGGTCTCTGACTGTCAAGTAGATATTTCCTGCAATTTTTCCGGCCTCTGTTCAGAGCAGAAAAAAATCTGCTTTACCCTTTCTTTGGGATAAAGCAGATTTTTATTACACTTTGTGATCTGTGTTTCAATTTCAGCCGGGAACTTATCTGATCGCATCCTTCATCTTTTTCACATAAGCCTTCACCTTCGGCACGCAGTCTTTGCCGTAGGCACCACAAAGCTTCACGATCGCAGATCCTACAATGGCACCGTCTGACTGATCTGCCATTTTTTTTGCCTGCTCCGGTGTGGAGATTCCGAATCCTACTGCACATGGAATGTCTTTCTGGGCTTTTACTAATTTCACCATAGCTCCGATATCTGTGGTAATGCTGGTACGCATTCCTGTTACACCAAGGGAAGATACGCAGTAAACAAAGCCTTCCGCCTCTTTTGCGATCATGGCGATCCGCTCATGGGAGGTCGGTGCGATCAGGGAGATCAGGTCAAGGCCGTACTGTTTACACACAACATCAAACTCTTCTTTTTCCTCAAACGGAACATCCGGAAGGATCAGTCCATCCATTCCAACTTCCGCTGCTTTCTTGATAAAACGCTCTGTTCCGTAAGAAAATACTACGTTTGCGTAGGTCATGAATACCATTGGGATTTTTGTATTTTTACGGATTTTTTCTACCATTGCAAAAACTTTATCTGTAGTCACGCCACCTGCAAGTGCCCGGACATTAGCTTCCTGGATCACAGGTCCCTCTGCGGTAGGATCTGAGAACGGGATCCCAAGCTCGATCAGATCTGCTCCTGCTTCTTCCATTGCATAAACCAGCTGCTCTGTTACCTCCAGAGACGGATCTCCGCAGGTTAAAAAAGGAATAAATGCTTTTCCGTTTGCAAATGCTTCTGTAATTCTCTTATTCATGAATATCCTCCCCTCTGTAGCGGGCAATTGCCGCACAGTCCTTATCTCCACGTCCTGAAATGGTAACTACCATGATCTTGTCCTTTCCAAGTGTCGGTGCGATCTTTTTCGCATAGGCCACTGCATGGGCACTTTCGATCGCAGGAATAATTCCTTCTGTTCTGGAAAGATATTCAAAAGCATCTACTGCTTCGTCATCTGTAACAGGAACGTACTCTGCTCTTCCGATATCATAAAGGTGTGCATGCTCCGGACCTACGCCCGGATAATCAAGACCTGCGGAGATGGAGTATACCGGTGCGATCTGTCCGTATTCATCCTGGCAGAAGTAAGATTTCATACCATGGAAGATTCCGAGACGACCGGTTGCGATGGTTGCCGCAGTCTCCGCAGTATTCACGCCACGTCCTGCTGCCTCACAGCCGATGAGACGAACGTCTTTGTCCTCAATGAAATTGTAGAAGGTTCCGATAGCATTGGAGCCGCCGCCTACGCAGGCCAGGACAACATCCGGAAGTCTTCCCTCTTTTTCCAGCATCTGTTCTTTGATCTCCTTGGAGATCACTGCCTGGAAATCACGTACGATAGTTGGGAACGGGTGCGGTCCCATAACAGATCCCAGTACATAATGGGTATCTGCAATACGGTTTGTCCACTCACGCATGGTCTCGGAAACAGCATCCTTTAAGGTTGCGGTTCCGCTTGTGACTGCATGGACTTTTGCTCCGAGAAGACGCATTTTGTAAACATTCAGTGCCTGACGTTCCGTGTCTTCTTTTCCCATGAATACCTCACATTCCATTCCCATCAGTGCTGCTGCAGTTGCAGTTGCAACACCGTGCTGGCCTGCGCCGGTCTCAGCGATCACACGGGTCTTGCCCATTTTTTTTGCCAGGAGCACCTGACCAAGTACGTTGTTGATCTTGTGGGCTCCTGTGTGGTTTAAGTCTTCTCTTTTCAAATAGATCTTGGCTCCGCCAAGGTCCTCGGTCATATGTGCCGCATAGTAAAGACGGGATGGTCTTCCTGCGTATTCATTGAGAAGCTCTGTGAGCTCACGGTTGAATTCCGGGTCGTTTTTGTAATGGTTGTATGCTTCCTCAAGCTCCAGAACGGCGTTCATCAGTGTTTCCGGGATGTACTGTCCGCCATGGATGCCGAATCTTCCTTTTAACATGTTATATTTCCTCCTTTATGTTCCTTACTGCGTATACTGCTTCTAATATTTTATCCGGGTCTTTGTGACCGTCGGTTTCTACACTGCTGCTTAAATCTACTGCCCAGGGGTGAAGCAGATGTATGGCCGATTCCAGATTTTCACAGCCCAGACCTCCTGCCAGAAACCAGGGACGTTTGATCGCCGGTACCAGACTCCAGTCGAAAGTTTCTCCTGTTCCTCCTGCGCCCTGATCCAGCAGAATATAGTCTGCTTCCGAACGGATCGCTTTCTTTATATCCGCTTCTGTTTTTATGGAAAAAGCCTTTATCAGAAGCTGGTCTGTCATGGTCTTAAGCTGTCTGATATAATTCTCGTCCTCCTGTCCGTGAAGCTGTGCCAGTGCGATGGTTCCTTCGTTTAAAAGCTGTGCGGGAAGCTCCACCGGTGCATTGACGAATACGCCTACCGGCAAAATGCTATCATCCAGTTCTTCCCGGAGAGCCTTCAATTGCTCCACGGTGACGTTTCTTCTGCTTTTTGGGAATTCTACAATGAATCCTGCAAAGTCCGGTTTAGCCTGGTTCACGGCCTGGATATCTTCCGGGCGGGTCAGGCCGCAGATCTTGATCCTGGTTCTGCTCCCATGTTTCAACGGTTGTTCTCTCATATTCAGCCAATCCTGCCCCTTCCTGTTTCGTTACTATTTGCTGCTGGTCAGCTCTGTTACTTATTTGCCCTATTCTTTCGTTTGGCCTTTATACAAGCGCTCCACCATTCAGATTTTCCAATGCTGCTTTCTTATCCGGGCTTCGCATCAGGGTCTCACCGATCAGGACTGCACCTACCCGGTTTCTTTCCAGGATAGCGATATCACCTGCATTTTTGATTCCGCTCTCAGACACAAATGCCACATTGTCCGGTGCCAGGTTTCGAAGACGGATGCTGTTATTCATATCAACCTTAAAGGTTTTCAGGTCACGGTTATTTACACCGACGATCTTTGCACCTGTCTTTAATGCTCTTGCCACTTCATTCTCGTCATGAGCTTCCACCAGTGCATCCATTCCCAGAGTTTCTGCAAGCTCTCGGTATTCCAGGAGTTCCTGGTCATTTAAGATAGCACAGATCAGAAGTACAGCCGCTGCGCCGAATGCTTTTGCCTGATAGATCATGTACTTATCCACCGTGAAGTCCTTCCGGAGGACCGGAATATCCACTGTTTCTGTGATCTCACAGAGATAAGTGTCACTTCCCATGAAATAAAATGGCTCTGTGAGGCAGGAGATCGCAGATGCACCTGCTGCCTCGTATTCTTTCGCAATTTCCAGATACGGAAATTCCGGTGCGATCAGCCCCTTGGAGGGGGAAGCTTTTTTTACTTCACAGATGTAGGACATACCCGGCTTTTTCAACGCTTCCAGAAAGGACGGCTGCTGTGGTGCTTTTTCTGCCAGGTTTTTCAGCTGTTCCAGGGGAAACTGACGTTTTTCCTTCCGGATACGTTCTCTTGTTTTTTCTGCGATTTCCTCCAGAATGTTTTTTTCGCTCATTCTTTGTTTGTCTCCTTGATATTTCAGTTCAACTCTCATTCGGCAATTTCAAGAAGTCTGACAGATTAATGTTTCCGTTCATATCTCTTCCGATAGGGATTGCCGATTTCTCTTCTGCCGCTATTATTTTCAAATCTCGTTACTTAATTTGATAAATTCCGCAAGCTTGGCAGCAGCTGCACCACTGTCGATCAGGTTTTCAGCCATCTTCACGCCATCTTCTATAGTCTTCGCCTTTCCTGCGATATAAAGTGCTGCACCTGCGTTCATGCAGACCGCCTGACGCTTCGGGCCTTTTTCGGTTCCGTTTACAATGGCTTTTGTGATCTCTGCGTTCTCTGCCGGTGTGCCGCCTGCCAGATCTTCTTTGCTGCAGCGTATATAGCCGAACTGCTCCGGTGTGATCTCATAGGACTGGAACCATCCGTCCTTGATCTCGCACACAGAAGTCGGTGCGTTCATGGAGATCTCATCCAGCTTATCCTGCCCGAAAACTACCATTCCGCGGTTCACGCCAAGCTTCATCATAACCTGTGCCAGCGGCTCTACCAGAGACTGGTCAAAGACTCCCATCAGCTCCATGTTTGCGCCTGCAGGGTTGCTTAATGGTCCGAGGATATTAAATACCGTGCGGATTCCCAGCTCTTTACGGATCGGTGCCACATATTTCATGGCAATATGATAATTCTGGGCGAACAGGAAACAGATGTTGATTTTTTTCAGGATCTCTGCACTTTTTTCCGGCGGGATGGTGATCTTCACACCAAGTGCTTCCAGAACATCTGCTGCACCGCTCTTGGAAGATGCTGCACGGTTTCCGTGTTTTGCTACCGGAACGCCACCTGCTGCGATCACAAGAGAAGATGTCGTAGAAATGTTAAAGGAGTTTGCTCCGTCACCACCGGTTCCTACGATCTCCAGAACATTCATATCGTGGAGAAGCTTGATGCAGTGTGCACGCATTCCGGCTGCTGATGCAGTGATCTCATCAATAGTCTCTCCTTTCAGAGAAAGTGCAGTAAGGTAGGATGCCATCTGTACCGGTGTTGCCGCTCCGTCCATGATCTCATTCATTACGGCTTCTGCTTCGTCATATGTAAGATCTTCTTTTTTTGAAAGCTTGATGATTGCTTCTTTGATCATTGTTGTTTCCTCCTGTTCTGTAACGATTCTATCTTTTATGGATTGCTGTTCTCTGTCTTATCTGTCTCTGACAACCTTCATAAAGTTCTCGATCATTGTTTTTCCATCCGGTGTCATAACAGATTCCGGATGGAACTGTAATCCGAATATCGGATATTCTTTATGCTCCAGTGCCATCACCTCTCCGTCCTCAGACTCAGCGGTAACAACCAGTTCCTCCGGTAAGGTATCCCGGATAGCTGCCAGTGAGTGATATCTGGCTGCCGGAAAAGTTTCCGGAAGTCCTTCAAACATCCGGCTCTTTCCAACTTTATGTATCTCTTTCTGCTTTCCGTGCATCAGCTCTTTTGCGTAGGATACTGTCCCTCCGAAGGCTTCACAGATGGACTGATGTCCAAGGCAGATACCCAGGATCGGCAGCTTGTCTTTGAAATATTTTATGGATTCAATACAGATTCCCGCATCCTCCGGTTTTCCCGGACCAGGGGAAAGGATCAATGCCTCCGGCTTCATGGCCTCCAGCTCTTTGATGGTCACTTCATCATTTCTTACCACCTTGATATCCGGCTCCACAGAACCGATTAGCTGGTAAACATTGTAGGAAAAGCTATCATAATTATCGATCAGTACTATCATTCCAGTCCCTCCTGTGCAGTTTCGATTGCCTGTACAACGGCTCTTGCCTTGTTGCAGCACTCCTGAAATTCACTTTCCGGAATACTGTCTGCTACGATCCCTGCTCCTGACCGGATACAGATCTCACCGTTTTTCTTATAAACCAGGCGAATGGCAATACAGGTATCCAGGTTTCCGGCAAAATCCAGATATCCGATAGCACCGCCGTAAATGCCTCGCTTGCTCTGTTCCAGTTCCTGGATGATCTGGCAGGCACGGAATTTCGGTGCTCCGGAAAGTGTTCCTGCCGGAAGGATGGCATCCACTGCATCCACCGCATCCCTGTCATCCCGGATCTGGCCGGTAACTGTGGAACCAATATGCATCACATGGGAAAAACGCTCGATGCACATATATTTTTCTACGTTCACGGTACCGATCTTACTGATCTTTCCGATATCATTTCGACCAAGATCCACCAGCATGTTATGCTCGGCACGTTCCTTCTCATCAGCCAGGAGTCCTTTTTCCAGCGCCAGGTCTTCTTCTTTTGTCTTGCCTCTTGGTCTTGTTCCTGCAAGCGGGAAGGTACTTAATTCTGTTCCTGCAAGCCTGGCAAGTGTTTCCGGGGAGGCTCCTGCAATCTCAATATCATCACTGGAAAAATAAAACATATACGGCGAAGGATTGGTAGCCCTAAGAACACGGTATGTATCAAACAGACTTCCCTCTGCTTTCGCTCGCATCGGATTGGAGAGCACCACCTGGAAAATATCTCCTTCGTGGATGTAATGCTTCGCTTTCTCAACCATCTCACAGTATTTTGCTTTCGGGAACTGCGGCTCAATGGAAGATTTCAGTTTCAAAGACGGAAATTCCTTCTGTTTTCCGTTTCGGATCAGATCTGCCATCTCTTTTAATTTTGCTTCCGCCTTCTGATAGGAATTTTCCGGATCATCCGTCATCACACCGGTGATCAGAAGCACCTTCTGTCTGTAATGGTCAAAGGCGATCACCTGGTCAAAAAGCATCAGATCCGTGTCCCGGAAATCCTGTACTGTCTCGTCGGTAAGCTTCAGCTTCGGCTCGCTATACTTAATGTAATCGTAGGAAAAATATCCTACCAGACCTCCGGTAAAGGTCGGCATATTTTCCAGCACCGGGCTTTTGTATTCTTTCAGGATCTCCCGAATAGCATCTCCCGGATGCTTCACCTGCTGTACGGTTTTTTCTTCAGTTCCGTCCTCATGGATCCTGCGGATCTGAAGCTTTCCGTCTGTACAGGTGATCTCCATGGATGGCTCATATCCCAGGAAGGAATAGCGTCCCCATACCTCTGTCTGGCTGGCACTTTCCAGAAGATAGCAATGTCTGCTGGCTGTGCGTAAGGTCCTCATGACTTCTACGGGTGTATAGCGGTCGGAATACAGCTCTCTGCATACAGGGATTCGCCGGTATTCGCCTGACTGTGCGAGTTCTTTGATTTTTTCTAATGTTGGATACATATACAGGCCCTCCTGAGTTTTTCATTCCTTACCGGAGGACGGGACATTCGTGATCTGCATTCGCTGCTTGCTCATGAAATCAAAGAAAAGCCCGTCTCCGACAGAATCTGGTTCTGTCAGGGACGAGCTCTAAATTCAAAATCACCCGCGGTGCCACCCTGATTCACGGTCTGACCCGTGCACTTGGCGGAATACCTTCATATTCCCGGCAACTGACGTATGCCCTCACGTCACAGAATACTTGATACCCGAAAATATCTTTCCCTGTGCCCTCTGCGGTCCATTTGATAAACTGCCTCTCGACCCGGCTCTCACCCTCCCGGACTCTCTGTGCGCGCATGAATATCTTTATCTCCGCTTCAACGGTTTAGTGGTTTAGTGGTTTACTTAATTAAACTTTTTCTATAAAATAGCACAGCTTTTCTGATATGTCAATACAAATGTTGAAAAAAATATCATTTTGTTCTATAATTGTATGAAAGTAATTGTTATAAATATTACATAAGAAAGGAGTTTCACCAGAAAAACACTATGGCTGAAAGAAATACAAACACCTGGCTGGATACCCCCGATCCACAGGTTTTTATCAAAAATTCCGCAAAATTTAATGATCTGATGATGATGTATCGATGTACGGTCCGTGAGGTACGCACCAAGCTGGAAGTCCTCAACGATGAATTTTCATTGGAATATAAACGTAACCCGATCTCCTTCATCAAAACAAGGATCAAAAAGCCGGAAAGCATTTACAAAAAGCTCAAAAAGCTCGGCTATGAGTTTACTGCGGAGAATATTCAGAATCAGCTGAATGACGTGGCAGGCATCCGTGTTGTCTGTGCCTTTATCGATGATATCTACACTATTGCAGACCTGATCACCAGGCAGGATGACATTACCGTCATCCAGGTAAAGGACTATATCAAAAATCCAAAGCCAAACGGCTACCGCAGTTATCACATGATCGTGGAAATCCCCGTATTCTTCTCCAAGGGAAAAACTCCCATGCGTGCAGAGATCCAGATCCGTACCAACGGTATGGATTTCTGGGCAACTCTGGAGCATCAGCTGCGTTACAAGCAGAATATCGAAGAAATGGACGGTTATGAGGATGTCAGCAATGAACTGCTGAACTGCGCCCGCACTGTGATCGATATGGATAACGAAATGCAGCGGATCAAAAACAAGATCGGACAATTCCATGATATTTAAAAAAACAGGTGAGGCTGTTACAGCCTCACCTGTTCTTTCTCACTGTTTTTCACCCGGAACGCCCGTGGTGTCATGTGATAATGTTCCTTGAATACCCGATGAAAATAACTGTTATTTTCATAGCCTACAGCCGCAATGATGTCACTGACAGGCAGATCTGTTTCACACATCAGCTCTACAGCCTTGTTCAGACGTTTTCTCTGAAGAAGTTCCTTGAAATTAAACCCTGTGCTTTTCTTGATCATCTTACTGAGGACATGCATGGGAAGATGCAGACGACCACAAAGCTCCGTCAGCGTAGCAGTCCGGTATTTCTGTTCAATATAATCCAGTGTTGTCATAGAGATCATATTTTCGTACTGATTGGGCAGACGCATCTCCACATACTGCACCGATTCTATCAGATACATGAATATCAGGCCCATTGTGGTCTGATTGATCCGCTCTCTGTTCTCCTCACCGTTTACAAGAGAATAGATGATATTTTCCAGAAGATTCTGGATCTGCAGCACTTCCGCAACCTTAAAATGAAGATATTCCCCACGCTCTTCATCCTGTCGCAGGACATTCACCAGAAAATCTGCCAGCATATTGTCATTGCCCGCCATGGAATAGGCCACATCAAAAAACTCCGGCAGCACCATAAAATTGATCGCAATATCATTCTGCCCCGCTTTCAGAATCTCATGCTTCGTAAACTGATTGAGAAAAAGCAGCTCGCCTTTGTTAACTATGACTTTTTTTCCGTCAATGATATTAGTCAGAGATCCCTCACACACATACAGCACTTCCACAAAATTATGCCTGTGAGCCGGAAAATACACAAAACGGGTGTGTGTACGCACAGCGATCAGCCTGCCTTCTTTCAGCATTTTACGGCTGTCCACAGTAAAGTCCCGACCGGATGTGTAGAGATCTCTATCCACCTCTGCTTCTCCATCCAGGATTTTTCTCTCTTCCTCTGTGATCTTTCTCAGCTGATCCAGTAATGCCTGCTGCATGTGTTTTGCTCCTTCATCTGTTCATGGTTTTCTATTCTGCTGTCCTCATTTTAACACCGCAGCCATAAGAGTACAACCAGAATCAAAAGACTGAAATTTTTTCGGAAACCTTCTATACACCAAATTCAAATATACGAAACAAGGCGGAGTCCGAAGACTCCGCCTTGTCCCAAAAGGATTTATCATATGATTATACAGTCAATCTGAGGATTGATTAGTACAGCTTAGCCATCTCCTCGATGTTGCTTGTATCGAATTTCAGAGGTGCACCAAGAACAACCTCTGTACCGCCGTCATCTGCCTCTGTTACTGTGTAGTCACCAAGGTCACCAGCTGTGAATTTGTCATCTTTAGCACCTGTGATGTCTTCGTTGATCAGAGCGATTGTTGTGTAAGCACTGAGTTTTCCAAGGCCCTGCATATCCCACAGATAGAAGTATGGGCAGGAATGAGAATCATCATCACCTGTGTACTCCTGCATCTCGGATGGAAGTCCAAGACCTGTCAGCTTGCAGGAAGATCCGTTATCCTGAAGATATTTAGCAGCTGCTGCGATACCAACTGTTGTAGGTGCGCAGATAACCTTCAGATCCTTGTAGTTCTGAAGAAGAGCTGCTGTCTGGTCTGTGGATTTCTGCGGCTCATCATCACCGTATACAACGTCTACAAGCTCAAGCTTGCTGTATTTGTCATCGCCTTCCATGATGGTCTTCATCGCGTCGATCCATGCGTTCTGGTTAGCGGACTGAGATGTAGCGGAAAGGATAGCGAACTGTCCCTCACCACCGGAAATATCAAGAACTGCATCCATAAGTGCCTGAGCAACTTCTTTTGTACCAGCCTGGTTTACGAAAATCTCACGGCTGTCTTTGTTCGGTGCGGAGTCGAAGGAAGATACCTTGATTCCCTCATCCATAGCTTCCTCAAGCTTAGCCTGAAGAGCGTTAACATCGTTAGCGGAGATACAGATTGCATCGAAGTCCTGAGAAATCAGGTTGTCAAGAACCTTGATCTGCGCATCAGCTGTAGCTGTCTCAGGATAAACGACCTGAACCTCGCCGCCTTCAGCCTCTACTGTCTCCTGGAAAGATTTCGCTGCGATCTCGAAGAATGCATTACCGGCTGCTTTACCAACCAGAGCGATCTTTTTGCCTTTTGCAGAATCGCCAGCTGCTGCTTCTGTCTTAGTATCTTCGGATTTGTCATCTGCTGCAAGAACCGGGCAAACTGTACCAAGAACCATTGCTCCACAAAGGATTGCGCTAATTACCTTTTTTTTCATTGTTGTTCCTCCCTATAAGAATATAATTTTTTTATATGCTACTGCCTCCGCTACACCAATGGAGGCAGCTAACAATCATATGAGTTTCAAAAGTGATATTTAGTTTTTCTTCATTGCGACTGCTTTTTTCACATCGCCGATGATATTCGGAAGAGCTACTGCTGCTACCAGAAGTACACCGATGATGAGAAGGATCACCTGAGCATTTACGTTCTTCTGTCCAAGGCCAACTCGTAAGCATACGATGATGAATGCAGAAATGATACCGCCGGCCAGGTTACCTTTACCACCTGTGGAGGAGATACCTCCGAATACTGCCATTGCAATGGCATCCATCTCAAATCCGTTACCGGTTGTTGTATTTGCACCGTAGGAAGAGGATACCAGGAATACTGCGCAAAGTCCGGACATAAGTCCCATAACTGTGTAGATGATGAAACGGATCTTCTCTACGTGAACACCTGCGTAATAAGCTGCCACACGGTTTGTTCCGATCGCATATGTACGGCGTCCAAATGTACTCTTTCCAAGAAAGATCGCAAAAAGTACACCAAGGATCAGCACCAGGAAAAGAATATATGGAATATTTCCAACCTTTCCACCGATAGCACGGAAGCCATCTGTGTTTGTGATCGCAATACTTCCGCCGGCTCCAAGTGTTACCTCAGCGATACCACGGAAGATGATCTGTGTTGCCAGTGTTACGATCATTGGAGGCAGCTCCTTGAAACGGGTAAGGATAAATCCGTTAACCGCACCACAGAGGGCACCAACAACCAGTGCTGTAAGTACTACTACAATGAACGGAGCGTTTGTGTTGCAGACCATACAGCTTAAGGTAGCGGAGAGACACACGATCGCACCTACGGAAATATCAATCTCGCCTAATACCAGGATGTACGCCATTGGAAACATCATGAATACCTCTGCAAGGTAAACCGGCATCTGACGAAGAACACTCTTCATATTATAAAACTCAGAAAATGATGCGCAGAAAATATTTACCAGGATAAAGAGAATGACCAGGATGCCTTCCCAACTGAATATGATGTGTTTCATCGGATTTTCCGGCACATTGTTAATACTTCTTCCAGATTTTCCAGCCATGATTTACATCTCCCTTCCCTTTAATGCGTTTTTATCTGCGATTCTCTGCAGAACAACGTTGATCACAACTACTACCAGGATGATAACACCCTTGATCATGTTCTGCCACAGTGAACTGATACCTACAAGCGGAAGAGCTTTTGCGATCGTTGCAAGGATAATGGAACCGAGGAATGCACCTACTACGGTTCCACGTCCACCGCTCATGCTTACACCACCGATAACGCAGGCTGCGATAACATCCATCTCACCACCGTACTGCATATCAGGCATTGCAGAAGCATAAACAGATACCTGAAGTGCTCCGCCAAGACCTGCGAGGAATCCCATGATCACATATACAAGAAGGTTGATATTCTTTGCATTGATACCGGAAACCTGTGCTGCACTTGCGTTACTTCCTACTGCGTAGATCCTACGACCGGTTCTTGTCCATTTCATAAAGAAGAAGAATACTACGTAGCATACGATGATCACCCAGATTACCTTGTTGATTCCAAGGAAATTTGTGGTGGCAAAATTCTTAAAATCACCGAGAGCTGCGGCACTTGCCCACTCACCACCGTGGGAAACAAGATAGCCCATTGCTCTGTAGATGTACATAAAGCCCATGGTTGCAATGATCGGCGGAACGTTTGCTCTTGAAATTACAAGACCTACAACCAGTCCGCAGGCAATACCGATTGCCATTGCAATGATGAAAGCAAGTAATGTGCTTGTGATATGTCCGTATTTCAGAAGCATACCGATGGACATACCGGAAAGTGCCAGAGTTGACATAATGGAAATATCAATTCCGCCTACCAGCATGACACATAACATACCAAGTGACATTACCATTGTTACTGCATTATTTTTCAGCATCTCCATGAGTGACTTTGGCGTAAGGAATGACGGGCTGATCGCTGTGACAACTGCAAACAGCACGATTACGATAATTGCCAGCAGAGCCTCTCGGGAGCCTGTAATCTTCTTGATGACAGATTTCTTTTCCATTATTTAGTCCCCTTTCCAGTGCTCTTTTCCATGGACAGCTCAAGGATTCCCTCCTGTGTTGCCTCTCCTCTGTTCAGTTCTCCTGTCTTGCGGCCATTACACATAACAATGATACGGTCCGCCATACCCAGGATCTCCGGCATCTCGGAAGAGATCAGGATGATTGCATATCCTTTCTTTGCAAGGTCTCCCATGATCGCATAAATCTCAGCTTTGGCTCCGACATCGACACCCTTTGTCGGCTCATCCATGATAACTACTTTCATTTCCTGAGCAAGAGCTTTCGCAACAACAACTTTCTGCTGGTTACCACCAGACAGAGAGCTTGCCGGCTGGAAGATATCGACTGCCTTGGTATCTACTTCCTCAAGAAGTTTCTTGGAAAGTTCTCTTTCTGCCTTCTCATCGTTAAATCCGGATTTTGCATATTTGCTGATGATCGGAAGTGTTACGTTTCTTCCAAGTCCCCAGCTCATAACCAGACCCTGTTTCTGTCTGTCCTCTGGAAGAAGGATGATACCTTTTTCCATTGCATCAGACGGAGTCTTGATATAAATTTCTTTTCCCTCAAGGAAAACTTTTCCTTCGTCCGGACGGGTAATTCCACAGACAGCTTCCATAACCTCTGTACGTCCTGCACCAACCAGACCGGTAAGACCTACGATCTCGCCTGCATGTACATTGAAAGAAACATCCTTGAAAAATCCTATTCTGGAAAGATGTTCGATACGGAGCATCTCATCTCCAAACTTCACTTCCGGTTTCGGGAACAGATCGTTAATCTCACGACCAACCATTGCCTTGATCAGATCTGCGTTTGTGATTCCATCTACATCATAGGTTCCAATGTACTGGGAATCACGGAATACGGTAACTCTGGAAGCCAGACGGTACATATCTTCGAAACGATGGGAGATAAAGATAATGGAAACACCATTCTCTTTCAGCTTGTCAACCAGTGTGTAAAGCTTCTCGGACTCGTTTCTGGTAAGTGCTGCTGTCGGCTCATCCAGAATGATGATCTTCGCATTTGTGGAAAGTGCCTTGGCGATCTCGACCATCTGCTGCTGTGCAACAGAAAGTGTACCCATCTCTGCTGTTGCGTCAAAGTCTGCATCCAGCTCCTTCAGGTACTTGTTTGCCTCCTGATTCATCTCTTTCCACTGGATCATATGATGTTTAATGATCTCATGACCCATAAAAATATTTTCGGCTACTGTAAGATGCGGATATGATGTAGGGTGCTGATATACGGCAGCGATACCTGCCTCCTGGGCATCCTTCGGACCTTTGAAGTCAACCTTCTGTCCGTTTAAGAACATCTCACCCTCTTCTGCCTTATGTACTCCGGTAATAACCTTGATAAACGTAGATTTACCAGCACCATTCTCACCCATCAGCGCATGAACTTCGCCAGGTTTGAGCTGGAACTGTACATTATTCAGAGCTTTGACACCGGGGAATATCTTCGTAATACCTTTTAATTCAAGAACATATTCTGACACGGCTCTTTCTCCTCCCTTTCCTTTAATCTGATTATATTCTATCATCCGGCCCACAGATTGATAATGGGAATATTTTTGGATAAGGGTAAAATATTCTTCTTTTCCCTGTAAAATATTACTCATAAACCATTGTCCCATTCTCGTATTTCTATATACTTTATGCTATAATGATAACGCTGACGTTACAGTTTTCTGGGAATATAAACAGAGCTGTAAACGTCCGATTTACGAAGCTATAAAGCTATGCTCGATTGGAGAATTGTATATGAAATTACTGATCGTCGATGACGAAGAACTTACGCGTACCGGACTGATCTCATCTATCGACTGGGATTCTCTGGGAATCACCGAGATCCTTCAGGCAGATGATGGTGTGAACGGACTGGAAATGGCCAGACTGTATAAACCTGAGATCATTCTCTGCGATGTACGGATGCCGCGGATGACAGGCATTGCCATGCTGGAGCGTCTGGAGAAATTCCTGCCGGACAGTATCCCTATCTTTATGAGCGGATATTCTGACAAAGAGTATCTGAAAGCTGCCATCAAACTAAAAGCCATCAATTACATCGAAAAGCCTCTGCATCCCGAGGAAGTACAGGCGGCAGTTCTGGAAGCGCAGACTCTTTACAAACAAAAGCTCCGCTCCCATCGTGGCGAAGCGATCCATTCTCAGGAAATCGCTACCCGGCTGGCACAACAGCTGACTCTTCCACCTTCCGATAACAACAAAATTGCAGATCTCTGTCTGGAACTGGGGCAGCCGGAGCTTCTTGAGAACGGCATGAATTTTACCTCTGTGATCGTAAAGCTTAATGAATCTGTGGAGGCTTCCGGTATTTTCCTGGAAGATCTCCAGAACGACATTTCCTGTTTTCTGGAGCATTACCATCTGAAATGTCTTTTTGTGGAAAAAAGAGTTCAGTATCTGGTCCACCATATATATGGAAGGAATGCCCTTTCCCCGACTACCCTTTCCGCAGTGGGAAGCTATATTTCCAGACAATATGACACCTGCGGAAAGCATCTGATCGCTGCCGGAAATACCGTAACGGATATTTTCAGGGTTTATCAGTCCTACGCTTCTGCCGTGATCCTTCTGCAGAACTGTTTTTTCTTTCCGGAAAAAACATTTCTGACGGAAAATTCCATCCGCCTGCTTTCACCGAAGGGACCGGTTCCGGATTCCCTGCATTCACCGGAAAATACTTTTTCCAAATATCTCCTGGCCGGAGAAGAAGAACCCTGTTTTCAGTTTCTTGATGAGCTTTTCCGGTATTATAGCTGCAATCACACATTTATGCCTAACCAGATCCGTGATCTTTATTACCAGCTATTTAATACACTTTCGGCTTCCCGTAAAAAAAATCAGCTGGAAACCGAACTTCATGAAAAGCAGGATCTGATCGTAGATACGTTAAACAACGCCTTCACCTACGAAGAGCTTCACAAAGCTCTGAAAGAAAAAACCGCCCAGTATTTTGAAGATGCGAAAAATTCCCAGCCGGAAAATTCCACGATCTTTATGATCAAGGATTATATCAGCCGGAACTATATGAACGATACACTTTCCGTAAAAGATATCAGCGGCCATGTATACCTTTCCGCATCTTATGTATGCACTTTTTTCAAAAGCGAGACCGGACAGACTCTCAATCAATATCTGACAGAATACCGAATGGAAAAGGCCAAGCAGCTGCTTTCCGATCCCAAATACAAGATTTCCGAGATTTCTTCCAAGGTAGGCTATACGGATGGCAATTACTTCGGAAAAAGCTTCAAAAAATACTCCGGCTTTTCCCCGTCTGAATACCGGGAGAAAATGTCATGAGGGCCCTCTGGCGCCGTTTCAAAAACGGCTACCTGAATTTAAACCTGCAGACAAAATTCACCATTGCCCTGATCAGCATTGTGGTAATTCCTGCCTGTCTTACCGCCTTTCTTTTTTATGGACGACTTTATAGCATGGTGGTTTCCAATACCATCCGGCAGGAGCAGGACGCCTCCGCAAAAACTGCACCTCTGATCGAACGGACTATGGATACGATCCTCGCTACTACCCGGAATATTACAGGACAGAATTTTTTTCAGGAACTTTTTTATATGCCGGTCAGCGATTCAGCAGAACAGCTTGCAACATCTAACCATGCCACTGATTTTAAAAATGCCGTTCAGCGTCTGACCACAGATTCCATTGTTACCGATGTACAGATCTATGTGGATTTTCCTGATGATCTGAAGACACTGGATACTTATCCCAACACTAAGAATATCCTTGCTCCCTTAAGTCAGGCGAAAGGTACCTACTGGTACGGTATCTTTCAGGGAAACCGGAACACCCAGGAAATGTTCTGTCCTTCCTTCTATCTTGGTCCCAGGGAAAAAAAGAATTATGGTGATATGGCATATATCTGCCCTTTAAGCCTTTATTATCACTCCACTGCCTATAAGGCTTATCTGGCAGTGTATTATTCCGATGACAAGCTTACTTCCATTCTTTCCGACAATCTATCTCTGGAAGGAAGTGTTTCATATATTGTAAACGAACGTGATGCCATTGTTGCTACCTCAGATCTGTCATTATCCGGAATCTACCAACTGGATTACGACACCATCAAGGCTTCCTTTATGTCTTCCAATAACTTCATTGAGCGGAACATTCTGGACACAAAGGTTTATGCCGGTTTTTACAGCATTTCCAATACGGACTGGTTTATGGTGACGGTCCTTCCTTCCCCGCCGCTGATCCATGCGAGCAACCGACTGATGGTCCAGATCGTACTGATCTATGCAGTTTTTCTGGTTCTGGCTCTGATTTTTGCCAATGTACTGGCTCATTCCATTACCGGAAGACTTTCTTCTGTGATCCGGCAGATGCAGACCGTCCGCCACGGCCCGCCTACTCCTATGGAAAGTCCACAGGCACATGATGAGATCGGTAATCTTATCGATACCTACAACTATATGACTCGAAAAATGGAGGAACTGATGGAGAAGCAGGCTAAGGCTGCAGAAGATCTCCGGATTGCAGAATTCAATTCCCTCCAGGCACAGATCAATCCGCATTTTCTTTATAATACCATGGATATGATCAACTGGATGGCACTGCAGGGACAGACCGATGAGATCAGTCACGCAGTGCAAAGTCTTTCCCGTTTTTATAAGCTGACTCTGAGCCGCAAAAAAGGAATCTCTACCATTGCAAGGGAGCTGGAGCATGTAACCATCTACGTGCAGCTTCAGAATATGCGCTACCACGACAGCATTGAGCTGATCACGGATATCCCGGATGAGCTTTCAGAATACCAGATCCCGAAGCTGACTCTTCAGCCTGTTGTGGAAAATTCCATTCTTCACGGGATCCTGGAAAAAGAATCAAAATCCGGAACTATTGTTATTACCGGATGGATGGAAAATGAGGATATTGTTCTTCTGATTTCCGATGACGGTGTTGGGATTTCGCCGGAAATCCTGTCAACTATCCTTTCCGGAAAGGGAAAAAGCCAGTCCGGCGGCACAAATATCGCAGTTTATAATACCCACCGGAGACTCCAAATTCTCTATGGAAATAATTACGGACTCACTTATTCCAGCAAGCCTGGAGAGGGGACAGAGGTTGAGATCCGCTTCCCTGCACATCGCGAAAAGTAACTTATGTTCCACAAAAATCTTTATTCAGAAATGAGGTATGACACTATATGAATACACAGCCAGAAGCTCTTTTATATAATTTTAACGACCCAGAACGACTTCGCCAGATCCGCCGCTATCTGAACCGTCAGAAGGTTAAGACACGGATCGTCACTGCGCCGGAATTTCTTCATCCGCTGGGATATCTTTTTGAGATTCCGGGATTTCATCCCTCATCCCAGTTTAATCTGGGAAGCAATTTCAGTGATGAGATGATCGTGCTGAAGGATTTTTCCAGTGCACAGATGGATGATTTTCTTGCTTTTTTCCGTGAAAACCAGATCCCGCCTGTTGCACTGAAGGCCATGCTCACACCGGTAACTCAGCACTGGTCTTCCATCCAGCTGCACGATGAGCTTTCTAGGGAGCACACACTTATGCATAAAAAATAACTGCAAAACCAAAATCTGCCGAATCTGCCTGCTGCATTTCCGGCAGATCTTTTTTATCTTATTTTTCCCACTGAAAAAGGAGACCGCTCCGCGCAGTCTCCTTTTTTGAATATGTTTTAGGTTGAATACATAAGAAAGAATTTATCTTGTCACGATATCTACCGGTACGTTAAAGATTTTTGCAACCTTCAGGATCGTATCGATGTGTCTTCCTGTAGCAGCTGCCATATGATGTGTCGGGCCAGCCTCGCTCCAGCGGTTAACGAACTCTCTTGCTCCGCATGTGAAGCGTGTTCTCATGTTTGTATCACCGAAGGAAAGGATCGGTCCCTCCTCGTTTACGCCCTCAGCTACAACGAATTTGAAGTTTCCGTCTTTATCCTGAGTGATTGCAAGGTAGGTTACAGGGCCTGTGTATGGATAGAACTGTGTCAGGTATCCGCCGCCTGTTTTGCCGTGGAATACCGGCACGATTTTCATGGTTGGTTTCTTGTCGGAGATGTCAGCGTCACCGCTTCCGGAATGTCCGATGATGCAGATGTCATCGTTGAAATCGATGGAGTACATCTCAGAAAGCTGGCCTGTACCGGAAATTGTCTTTAAGATACTCATTGCCATGGCAACCTTCATGTCACCCTCTACCGCACATGCAGTACCCTGTTTGATCAGCATGGAGAAAGCCGGGATCAGCATACTGTCAAGGACTCCTGCTTTACCCTGTGCAAATCCGTCGTAATGGGAAGCGATCATTCCAAGATGCTCGTCTTTTACCCACTCCTCAAAAGCAACTACATATTTTGCCATATCCCATACTTTCTCAATGGTGCCGCCGCCCTCAATATCGAATGTATCAAGGATATCCTGTGCTTTTGCCCGGATTGCCTCCTCATCTGTAATATCATCAGCGATCGCCCACATCTTCTCCCAGTCGAACTGTTTTGTGTAGAGGAACATTCTGTTATAGAGGTTTGTCTCATCAATATACAGATCCATCATACCCGGATATGGTCTTCCGATCTGCGCAATGTTAGTCTCACGGAATCTTCTTCTTACCTGAGCAGCCTTGCACCAGTCTTCGATCTCAGCCTGAACTGCAGGATCTCCGCCTTCTACAACGCCTGTGATAACCGCATGTCTCTTGCCTGCTCTCTCAAGGTCAGCAACTGCCTCGCCTACAGCACCGCATGCATAGCCTTCACCCAGCCAGGAGGCAATGTCAGTGTGCTCATAATCCAGCGCTTTGATCTTCTGAACGTTTACAAGAACAACCGGAACATCCAGATCACGGATCGCCGGAAGCATGTTGTAGGATGTTGCGTATGTCAGCATCTGAAGAAATACAAGGTCAACATCTGCTGCACGGAACTTATCTCCTGCCACCATTGCCTGCTCTTTTGTTGTCACCATTCCGCCGTCAACGATCTCTACTGTATCCGGGATCGTTTTCTTGAATGCGTCGTACTGTGCCTCAAATTCCGGCACCAGTGACGGGAACTGCGGAAGATATGCGCCTAAAGCAATTGAAAATACACCAACTTTTGCCTTTGTGTTAACTAACATAATAAAACCTCCAGTTATTTTTATTTATGCTTTGTATACTTTGATACCGAAGGACTCATGGATGGTTGTACGAGCCTCCTCGATCGTTTTAAACTCCTCGGCCTTCAGCATCTGTGCTGTGATATTACCGATTGCAGTAGCCTCACCAGGGCCTGCATGGATTTCTTTCTTTGTAGCTTTTGCAGTCAGCTCATTTAAGTATCCTGCATTGGAACCACCGCCTACGATATGGATACGGCTGTAGGTTCTTCCTGTCATCTCCTCGATTTCTTTTGCGATCTTAGCGTAGCAATCTGCAAGGCTTGTATAGATAACGGTTGCAATCTCGCCAAGAGTTTCCGGAACCTGCTGTCCTGTTCTGCGGCAGTAGTCCTGAACCTCTTTTGTCATGTTCTCAGGAGAAAGGAAGCACTCATCGTTTGCGTTTACTCTTGACGGGAAGTCTTTTGCCTCCTCAGCCATCTCGCAGATCTGTGCAAAGCTGTACGCATCATCAAACTCATGACGTACAGACTGGATCATCCAGAGACCCATGATGTTCTTCAGATAACGGAAACGTCCTGCATATCCACCCTCGTTTGTGAAGTTCATCTCACAGCTCTTCTCAGAGCAGTCTGCTTCTTTTCTCTCGATTCCCATCAGAGACCATGTTCCGGAACTGATATAAATGAAATCGTCATCATTTGCAGGCACAGCCAGAACTGCAGACCCTGTATCATGTGTAGCCGGTGCTACAACCTCAAGATCAAAGCCAACTGCTTCCTTCACTGCGTCTGTTAAATGTCCGATGCTTGTGCTAGGCATGATCAGCTTCTGGAATATCTTTCTTGGATATCCCAGCATATCGATCAGCTCATAATCCCAGTCCTTGGTTGTCGGGCATACAAGCTGTCCTGTGGTTGCCTCTGTGTACTCGCAAGTTTTTTCGCCTGTAAGAAGAAAATGGAAGTAGTCCGGTACATGAAGAAGTGTCTCAGCCTGCTCCAGATACTCAGGATGTTTCTTCTTCACTGCCATCAGCTGATATACTGTATTGTAGATCGCTTTCTGGATACCGGTTCTTGCATACAGATCCTTCAGGGAAATTGTCTTATAAACTTCCTCGTCCATTCCCTCTGTACGATGATCACGGTAGCCTACCGTGTTGCCAAGAACCTTGTCATCCTTGTCTAGAAGCACGAAGTCAACACCCCAGGTATCAACACCCATGCTTACCGGGATCTTGCCGATCTCTTTACATTTCTTAAGACCATTTACGATCTCGGTGAAAAGGCGGTCAAACTCCCAGCAGAGCTCTCCATCCTTCTTAACCATGCCGTTCTCAAAACGATAGATTTCTTCCAGGATCATTTTTCCGTTTTCCATATGTCCCAGAATGTGACGTCCACTGGATGCTCCGATATCTACTGCTAAATAATATGTTGCCATTTTTAAATCCTCCTCAATATGTAAGCTTCTGATCACTTTCATATCTGATGTTGTATTTATCATACATCAGGATCCTTCCGGTGATAAGAACCTCTTTTGTCAAAAAAAGTGTCTTTATTTGCCAATAATACAGCGATTATTTATGAACTACTACATTATTTATTTAAAAAATCCGCTGACTGAATCAGCCAGCGGATCTCTTATTTCATACGTCCGTGAACGCAATCCGCGTTCATTATAACTTCACGATCTTATCAATTATATGATTAGTCATAAAGGTTAGGAGCGATATCCTCGTCTTCCATATTTGTTGCATCATACCAGTAACCGTCTGTAGGAACATCCTCAAGCTCCTGGCCGTTTGCTGCTGCTGTCAGAGCGTAGATTGCATAGTATCCCATCATAAGAGGAGACTGTGTAACAGCACCGATGAATGTGCCATCTTTAACAGCTGCTTTGATGATAGAACCAGCATCGAAACCAACACCAACTACATCACCGTTTGCCGGGTCAGAACCAAGAACGTTAAGGTTAGCATTTGCTGCAAGAACACCCTCTGCGGAAACCTGGTTAGAACCGAATACTGCGATACAGTTCTCCTGGGAAAGGATTGCCTGTGCCTCTGTGGAGCAGAGCTCTACAGTTGTCTGTGCCGGAACAGCTACCTGGATAACAACGTCAGCGTCTTTAGCGTCTGCGTCAGCACCCTCTGCTGCGTTTACATAGAACTCGTTGCCGCTTACTGCTACAGTCTTGCCATCAGCCTGAAGAAGCTCGATCATCTTGTTGATGAATCCTGTACCACGCTGCTGAATGTTCTGAGCTGTTGCATCCTGGTTAACCTCACCGATGATAACCTGTCCGTCAGCATCTTTAACAACGTCTTTAATGGAGTTGTACATATTCTCAGCTGCTACTGCACCAGCCTGTGCGTTGTCTGTACAAACCTCGCATACTACAGATCCTTCCGGAGCATCAGCGATACCTGTATCGAAAGTTACAACCGGGATACCTTTTTCTGCACATGTCTTAAGAGCATCCTGAACAGAAGATGTATCGCAAGCTGCAAGTCCTAATCCAACAGGATTGGAGCCGATAGCTGTGTTGATCATGTTAACCTGGTCAGCGATATCGGACTCACTGTTCGGTCCCTGTGCTTTATAAGTAACGCCCAGCTCCTCAGATGCTTTCTTCATACCTTCCTGAGCTGCATCCCAGTATGTAGACTGGAAAGATTTAACCATCATCGGGAACTCATAAGCTTCGTTTGCTTTCAGTCCGTCGAACTGTGCGGTAGGATCCTCAGCTGCTGTGGAATCTGCGGATTCCTCTGTTGCTGCATCTTCTTTCTCCTCAGCTGCAAAAGCTGCTGTTGCGCTCATGCTTGTTACCATTGCTGCACAGAGCATTAATGCCATAACCTTTTTTGCTTTCATATAATATTTCCTCCTTAAAATATATTATATAGTTTTTTATGTTCATACGCCGTTGCTACCCCTTGGCGTTTCACATCTTTGATTATCGGGTGCTGTTCACATTTCTCTGTAAACAGCACCCTTACTTATTATACACACTTCTTAATATCAGTGTGCTGCTTTTTTCTCTTTCAGGATATCGATCAGAACGGCTACGATCAGAACGATACCAGTGATGATCTGCTGCCAGTTTGCCTGCAGGCCGATATATGGAAGACCTGTTTTCAGAAGCATGATGACGAAGATACCAACGAATGTACCGATCACGGAACCATATCCACCGGTAGCTGCTACACCACCAACGAATACACCACCGATAGCATCCATCTCAAGTCCGGCACCAGTACCAGGCTGTACAGTAGGTGTTACTGCTGCGTATGCGATTGCTGCAAGACCTGTAAACAGACCGCAGACAACGTATACCATTACGTGATAGAACTTTGTATTGATTCCAGAAAGGGCTGCTGCCTCTTTGTTGGAACCGATTGCAATTGTGTAACGACCGAATTTGGTGTGGTTCAGGATGTACTCCATAAGAAGAACCAGAATGATCATCCACAGGAAACCGAGCGGATAACGTGAAGCACTTCTTCCTGTACCAACGGTTACCTTGAAGATGCTGTGGAACCATCCACCCGGCTGTGTAAGTCCCGGCCAAGGTGTTGCACTGCAAAGAGATCCGGCACCACGGGTAATCATACATGTACAAAGCGTTGCAAGGAATGGCGGCAGGTTCATAACACCAATAAGTACACCGTTTAATGCACCAACTGCGATACCAAGTACGATACAGATGATCATAGCAAGTGCTACCGGGCAGTTGTTGTTTCTGATCAGTGTTCCTGCGATCAGTGCGTAAGCTACCATACCAGTTCCGATTGACAGGTCAACACCACCAGTGATAAGCGGGAATGTAACTCCGATCGCCATAAGAAGATCGTAATATGAGAAATCCAGCATACTCAGGATCGTGGTGTACTGTCTGAATTCTTTACTCAAGCCTGAGAATATTGCACACAGGACAATGATAACGAGCAAAACAATAAATCTCTGATCACTTAAAATACTTTTTTTCTTCTTAGTCATGACTTTCCTCCTTAATCGATATTCCGTGTGGCCTTGTCCATGATGTTTTCCTGGGTTGCCTCGGAGATATCAATACATCCGGTAACTTTACCCTCACACATGATGATGATACGGTCACTCATTCGGAGAACTTCCGTCATCTCAGAAGAAATCATGATAATGGATTTTCCTTCTGCTGCCAGTCTGTTCATTAATTTGTAGATTTCGTTCTTAGCACCAACATCGATACCTCTGGTAGGCTCATCGAAAATAAGGATGTCACTGTCTCGTGTCAGCCATTTTGCGATAACTACCTTCTGCTGGTTACCACCGGAAAGGTTAACTACCAGCTGGTCTGTAGTAGGTGTCTTAGTTGCAAGTTCGTTTACATATTTCTCAGCAACTTTTTTCTCTTTTGCTTTGTTGATAAAGATACCATTGGTAAACTCTTCCATTGTTGCCAGTGTTGTATTCTCTGTTACAGATTTCTGTACAACACAGCCGTATCTTCTTCTGTCCTCTGACAGATAACCGATACCACATTTAACAGCATCCTGCGGGCTGTTGATGGTCACCTCATGAAGCTGACCGTCTTTACCCATAACAGAGATCTTACCACTCTGTTTCGGGTCTGCTCCGAACAGTGCTCTGGCTGTCTCGGTACGTCCTGCACCCATCAGTCCTGAGAAGCCAAGGATCTCGCCTTTTCTCAGCTCAAAGCTTACATCCTGGACCATCTTACCTGCGTTCAGATGCTCAACCTTAAGAACTACCGGTGCATCTGCCGGAACCGCACTCTCCTGCTTCGGATCCTCATAAATAACACGACCAACCATCATGTTGATGATATCTTCTTTTGTACTGTCTTTTGTGATGAGGGTTCCTACGTAACCACCATCTCGCATGACTGTTACACGGTCTGTGATGGTTTTGATCTCATCCATACGGTGTGAGATATACACGATACCAAGATTTTTCTTACGAAGGTCACGGATGATCTCGAACAGATCCGCGATCTCTTTCTCGGTAAGTGCTGCGGAAGGCTCATCGAAGATGATGACCTCAGCTTTATGAGAGATTGCTTTTGCGATCTCACACATCTGCTGTTTTCCGACTGTCAGGTTTTTCATCTTTTCCTTCGGATTGATCTCAATGTTCAGATCCTGGAAAAGCTTCTTTGAATCCTCGATCATCTTTTTGTCATCAATGCGGAAACCTTTTTTCGGCTCACGTCCGATAAAGATGTTCTGAGCAACGGTAAGATCACCTACCATGTTCAGCTCCTGATGTACGATTACAACGCCGGCATCCTGTGCCTCACGTGTATTGTGGAATTCTGTTTCCTGTCCTTTGTAAACGATGGAACCTGAATCCTTCTGATAAATACCGGTAAGAACCTTCATCAGTGTTGATTTACCGGCACCGTTTTCTCCCATAAGTGCATGTACTTCGCCGCGTTTTACTTCGAAATTAACGTGATCCAGAGCATGAACTCCAGGAAAGGACTTATCAATGTCCTTCATAGTTAAAATAACTTCACCCATTGTCGCATCCTCCCTCTAAGATCAGTTCTTTCTGCGTCTTGCAGAAACGTCGATATAAACTGCAACGATAACGATGATACCTGTGATGATCATCTGCTGTCCTTTACCAAGACCAAATGCCATGATGCCCTGCTGAAGAAGAGAGATGATGAATACGCCGATTACAGTACCGCCGATGGAAGCAAGTCCACCAACCATGGATGTACCACCCATAACGCAGCCTGCAATAGCCTCGTTGTTGTACTGATCGCCATAGCCAGGCTGAACAGTTGTGTATGTAGCTACAAAGAAGAGTGCTCCAATACCTACCAGGAATCCGCAGATCACATAAGCAAGCATTTCCCATTTCTTTGTGTTAACACCGGAAAGGCGGACAGCCTCTTTGTTGGAACCAAGGCAGAGGATGTAACGTCCCGGTTTTGTGTTGTAAAGAACGATACCGCAGATAACTGCCATTACCAGGAAAATAATAATTCCTACAGGGAAGCCGTTTACGGAAACGATATTACGGAACCAGCCGTTTGCATCGCCAGCTGCCGGCCAGCTTACAGACTGTGTTTTTGTGAATACAGAAGCAATACCTTTTGCAATGTTCATGGATGCCATGGAAATAATGAATGGTGGCACTGACATGTAAGAAACCATCCAGCCATTGAAAATACCAAAGCAGAGACCGATCAGAATGCAAAGGATCATGGCAACTGCACAGGGAACCTTGTAAGATGTCATGCAGTAACCGGATACCAGTGCACAGCAGAACATTACAGGTCCGATGGAGAAATCAATTCCTCCTGTAGCGATTACGAATGTAACGCCAAGTGACAAGAAGCCCAGGAAATACACATAGTTCAAAGTAGATCTGATACTATCAACAGCCGGAAACTTGTTTCCAAGAACTACTTTAAAAACCAGGAACATAAGAATCAGAACACAGACAAGAAGTATTCTGTTCAATCCGAGCTTCTTAACGATTGGATTTTGTTTTAAGTTTTCCAATTTTTACCCTCCTCACGTTTTGCACGTATCTTGTGTTTTCTTGGTTATTATAATACCGTCAAAAATCAATAATTGTAATAGAATATCTTTCAAAAAAAGGTTAAATATTTACTGTATGGTAAATATTTAACCCTTTTCTTTGTGCATTTATGACTATTTACGATGTAAGATCACCATATGTTTTTAACGTATTAAACGGGAAAAGCAGTTTTTCGATCTCACTGGTATACATATTGTCAGGAGTCACCAGCTGGCACCCGGAATTAATATTCTTCTTATAGTCTTCTCCACGCAGCATCTTAACAGTTTCCCGAACACCCACATATCCCATTTTAAATGCCTTCTGTACAACGATTCCCTGGAAGATTCCGTGTTCCATCAGCTGGACGGCCTCCTGTGAGCTGTCTACTCCCACCACCCTGATCCGATTCTCTGCTTTTGCTGCCTTTACTGCTCTTGCAGCACCTACAGAGGAATATTCATTCATTCCCGCGATCATCTTGAGATCCGGATATTTTTTCATCAGCTCTTTTGTAAGCTCATAGGACTTGTCATACCGAGAATCACAGTATACCACATCTACGATATTATCCTTCAGACTGCCAAGTCCTGTCCGGAAACCTTTTTCTCTTTCAACTGCTGTAGATACACCCTTTACATGTGAAACGATCGCAATCTGATCATCCGTTCCCACAAGATCCTTCGCAAACCTGCCAAGGATCTGTCCCGCTTCCAGATTATCGGTCGCAACGGTAAGATCCTGGACCTCTTCCTGTGTGTAGGAATCAATAAATGCGATATGTATTCCCTGTTCCTTTGCCTTCTTCAAAAGCTGGTCGGATTCAGTGAAGCTGGACGGCGAGATCAGGATCGCGTCCGGTTTTTCTTCTATTGCCCTTTCGATCAGCTTGTTCTGCCCAGCCACATCATTCTCTTCCTCAGGTGCCCATACGCGGATATCTGCATTATATTCCTTTGCAGCCATCTCCGCCCCCTGGATCAGTGATGTCCAGAAATCATTGGTACCGTCCACAACCTTCGGAATATAGATCAGCGATAGTTTTCTCTCTTCTTTTACCTGTTTATAATAGACTATTCCGGCTACAAGCCCCGCCACAAGGCAGATGACCACTCCTAAAGTCAGGAGTTTTCTATGTTTTTTCATATTGATTCCTCCTGTATTCCCGGAATGGTGATCGTGGCAGTGGTTCCGACACCTTTTTCACTTTCATAGGTGATCCCGTAATTTTCTCCATAATAAAGCTTCAGACGTTTCTGTACATTGTAAACACCCACACCATTGGAATGATAATTCACCTTATGCTTATCATAAATATGTGACAATGTTTCCTCATCCATACCTACACCGTTGTCGATCACCTGAAGAACTGCATTTCCGTCCTTCATAAAGCCTTTTACCTGCAAAAGTCCCTTACTCTCTTTATATTTCAGTCCATGATAGATGGCATTTTCAATAATCGGCTGGAGAACCAGCTTGATCAGAGGGATATTTAATATAGAAGGTTCTACATCGATCTCGAATTCCAGCTTGTCCTTGTAACGCATCTTCTGGATCGTAAGATAACCCTTGGCATACTCCACTTCCCTTGCAAGAGGAACCACTTCATCTTCATTACTGATGCTCTGACGAAGAAGACGCGCCAGGGATGCTGTCATCAGAACAACCTCTTCGTACTTTCTACCCTCTGCCATCCAGATGATCGAATCCAGGGTATTGTAAAGAAAATGAGGATTGATCTGGGACTGAAGGGCCTTAAGCTCACTTTTTCTCTTTGCTTCCTGTTCCTTCACGTTCTGCTCCATAAGATCCTGTATCCTATGTGTCATCACATTGAAAGATTTCGTCAGGCTTCCGATCTCATTCTCTGAATCGATCTCCACATCTGCTCCGTCAAAATGCCCTTCCTGTACTCTGGACATGGAATCTCTGAGACGCTGAAGAGGATATGTAAGACTCTTTGCCAGAAATCTGGAAAAAAGCAGTGCCACGATCATCAGAAGTGCGGAAATAAGCACATAAATACTCTGTGCCTGATTGCTTTTGCGCAGAAGCTCGCTGACGCTCATACAGCCCACAACGGTCCATCCGGTTTTATTTGATCTGGAAATGGAATACAGCTTTCCTCTGTTTCCCTTTTCGGTACGCACCGTATCTTCTTTTGATTTCACGATCAGGTCGATATTCTCAGTCTGCAATTCATTGTAAAGCTGCTGCTGTTGGGGATGGTATACAATATTTCCGCTTTCATCCAGAATGAATGCGTATCCCTTTTTCCCGATCGTATTCTGATCACAAAGTTCACTGATGGCACTGTAATTCAGATCAATAAAAAAGACTCCCTCTTTCTCACCACTGTTGGAAAAATTACGGATTCCCCTGCTTAAAGTGATCACCCACGGACGCTCTCCGCTGATGATGTGCTGTACATGAGAAGATGTAAGAAGCGGGCCTTCCGGCTTCTGTAAAGCTTCCAGATACCACTCCTGGGTGGAAAGCTTCAGATCCGGATTCACAGACTGTTTGCCGTCGTTGATCAGCTTCCGTCCATTACTTCCAATGATTCCAAGATTTCGGATATCACTTCGTCCATCCAGAATAGTCTTGAACTGATTGATCAGACGCTCTCTTGTTCCATTGTCCACATTTTCACCAAAAAGATATTGCTGTACATCCTCGTTACTGGAGATCATATAGGCTATATTTTCCATGTAATCAATATAGGAATCAATATTCTGATTCATCTGCTGCACGATATTCTGGGTGTAGACAGCAGAATTTTCAAAAATAGAATTGCGGGTATATCTCATGGAAACACCTGTTATGACCAGCACCGCACTTAAAAGCAGCACCGTCACTACCGCAAAGATCGCACTCTGGATACTCTTAAATTTTCCTATGATCTTTGCCGCAAACCGGATATCTCTCATTTACGTTTCTCCCTTGCATATTCTGTTGGTGTGCAGCCGGTCATTTTTTTGAAGGAGATCCCAAAATAATGGGGATCTGCAAATCCGACTTTCTCGGCAATTTCATAATTCTTCATAGTTGTATTCTCCAGAAGCTCCTTCGCCTTCTCCATACGGGTACGGATCAGAACCTCTGTAAAAGTCTCTCCCGTAAGATCCTTAAAAATCGTACTGAAATAGCTTGTACTGATATTCAGATAGGAACAAATACTGTTCAGGCTTAAATCCGGATCCATATAATTCTTCTGGATATAATCCAAGGCAAGTCTGGCCTGACGCTGTCCGCTGGAGCTGTTTGCATCGGAAAGTGTCTGGAAAATCTCTCCGATATGATTCCTGACCAGTTCAACAGCACTGTCAAAAGAATTCTGCTCCGTAACCTGCTGCAGAAGTGCTTCTCTTTTGGAAAAAAGCCTGTTGTCCGGAACCATATCCTCACAGGTCTCATCTGCTGCACGGATGATCTGCTGAAGATACACGCAGGCACGACTCTTATCCACCCGCGCTTCCTTGATCTCAGAAGAGATCTGTTCCAGAATATGCTCAGCATCTTCCTTTTTACCCGCTTTCAGAGCAGCTGCCAGCTTCTCTACATAAGCTTTAATGGAAAGATTTTTTTCCTCCGGCTGTTCTTCCATATCAATAAGAAGGCTTCCTCCAAGAAGATAACGATATTCAATAGCTTTCTCTGCAAGTTCATGGGATGCACGAAGCTCCTGCTGAGTTCTGGCCCAGCTTCCCACACCGATAGAAATATCCAGCGACATCAGTTCCTTCAGCTTATCCTGGATCGTCCTGCAGATCTCCATGATCTTGTGTTCAAACTCTCTGGTACGGTTTCCCATGAAAAGAGCACCGACCTTGTTGTTTCCGGCCTGATATGCCACTCCTGCTTTTTCTTTGCTGATGATCTCATCACTGATATTAAAAAGGACAAAAGACATCAGTGCACTCTCCTGGCGTTTCTCCGCAGTAAGCTGACTGCCGTCCGAATACAGATCCAGCTCAAAAACAGCCACACGATAGCATGCTGCCTCAAGATCGATTCCCAGTGCTGCAAGCTCTTCCAGACTTTCCTGCCGTGTCTTGATATTATCCACAAAGCCCTGCAGCGCTCTGGAACGGATCACAATGGCGTTTTTCTGATAATTCTCGGAAGTCTGTGTCAGACGTTCCAGCTTCTCTTTTTCTTTTCTTTGCTGGTCCACCTTCTCCTTCATTTTTCCGATAACATTTCTGAGTTCCATGGCTGTCACTGGCTTCAGCATATATTCACTGACACCATACTGGATTGCCTTCTTGGCATACTCGAATTCTCCGAATCCGCTGAAGATCACGATCACGATATCCGGATAATTCTCATGGAGAAAACGGCTCAGTTCCATACCATCCATATATGGCATAAGGATATCTGTAAGCACGATATCCACCGGATGGTTCTGTACAAATTCCGCTGCTGCTTTCCCGTTATCACAGTCTCCTACCAGCTCACAGTCCATTGCTTTCCAGTCAATATTCTCCCGGATCGCATCTCGAACAAGTATCTCATCATCTACCAGTAAAATACGATACATAATTTCTGTTGTCCCCCTCTGATCAGTTTCTGTTGTTTTTATTGCACATCCCCCTGACAGATCCTTCCCCCCGTCTCTGTCATTTTCATTGGTAAGATTACTGTCCTTTCTGTGAACAATAACTGTTAATTCTTTTTATATGTTAACATGTTTGGTTAAAATTTACAACGGAGTTTCTTAGTCCAAATTAAATACAAAGAAATCCCGCATCCAACATATGGAACACGGGATTTTCCTGCATATTTTTATTATTTTACGATAACGCCATCCTCGTCCCAGAGGTCATGCCAGTCCCTGGCACCATGCCACAGAAATACCTGTCCTTTTACAAGACGGTTGCCTTTTTCCAGAGTTGCGATGGTTGCCATTTCTTTCTCTGTAAGGGGATCCTCTGTGACACATTTCAGGTTGCTTGCATAGTTGTGCACAGAGAACGGAATGGAAATCTCTCCTCTCTGATGTGCCCATTTCAGAGCGATCAGAGCCGGATGAACACCATGTGCCTTTGCGATCGCCTGCATCTCCGGAACCTCCAGATCCGCAACATCCTCCGGGCAGATATCTCTCTCCGGTCTGCGTGGAGAACCAATCGGCATATAGCCTACCGGCTGGATGTTATGCTCTACCAGATAATCATAAAGCTCCTGCTGCTGGAAGCATACATGAAGCTCAAGCTCACAGGTTGCAGGTTTGATCTTCATAAGCGGAAGAACTGCCTCAAGCTTCGGAATGGTCATATTGGAAATACCAATGTAACGGATCTTTCCTTTTTCTACCAACGCCTCACACTGGCGGTATGTATCCATAAACTCCTCCACACTGAAGGGTTTGGAATCCGGATTTCTGGAATCCACATCACATCCCGGTGCATGATAGTTCGGGAATGGCCAGTGGATGAAATACATATCCACATAATCGCACTGAAGATCCTTAATGCTCTTGTCGCAGGCTTCCTCTACTCTTCTGTGCATGTCGTTCCATACCTTTGTCATGATAAAAAGATCCTTACGCTCTACAACACCTTCGTCAAAAGCGTCCTTAAATACCTGGCCGATCTCATGCTCGTTTCCGTAACATGCGGCACAGTCAAACATACGGTAGCCACTGCGGATCGCGCCTGCAACAGCTGCAGATACATCCTCTGCGGATACACGGTCGGAACCGAATGTTCCCATTCCGACACACGGAACCTGCTCGCCGGAAGGAAGTGTCACTTTCGGCACAATTGCCGGATTGATAACTTCTGCCATCTTTACATCTCCTTTTTTATAAAAATTTTTTTATTATAAGCTTATCTTATAAACGCCTGATTTCGATCTTCGGAAGAAGAGCCTCCATATCCTCCATCACAAAGAATCCCGTTTCCTCACGCATGGCTGCCGCCGCTGAGATCGCACTGGCTCTTTGCAGAGTCTCTTCCAGGGAAAGTCCCTCACTTAATCCAAGGGCAAAGCCTGCGATCATGGAATCTCCGCAGCCTACGGTATTTACCGCATCGATCTTCGGAACCACCGCACGGAAAATCCCTTCCTCTCCGACTGCCAGGGAACCATCTGCTCCAAGCGAGACCGCCACAATCTCCACACCACCGGCATGGATGGCTTTCGCTGCTTCAATGATATCGTTGATATCGTCACAATGCTTGCCTGTCAGCATACGGATCTCATCAATGTTAGGCTTGATCAGTGTCGGTGCTGCCTTGATCCCCTCTTCCAGAAGCTTGCCGCTGGTATCCAGGATCACCGGTTTTCCGGCGTCTTTCACAATCTTCACAAGGCGCTGGTAGGCACTTCCGTCAAGTCCCTTCGGCACGCTGCCGGACATCGCCACAACAGAAGCGTCTTTTACAAGCTGGCGGAATTTTTTCTCAAAGCCCTCAAAATCTGCCTCTGTCAGTGTAAATCCCGGCTCCAGGAATTCGGTCTGTACATGATTCACCTCATCCCAGATGTTGATACAGGAGCGGCTCTCCGCATCTACATGGTAAAAAGCACTCTTAATGCCAAAGGGTTTCAGGGCAGCTTCTATATAATTGCCTGCGTGACCGCCTACAAAGCCGGTGGCAACCACTTCAGCACCGTAAATGGACGCCGGCTTGGAAACATTCAGTCCCTTTCCGCCGGGAACGTAGGTACATTCACGCACACGGTTCACTCCGCCCACTTTAAAATCATCCACTACATAACGCTTGTCAATGGCAGCGTTTAAGGTTACTGTCAGGATCATATCAGTCTTCCTCATTGGAAAGAAGGATCTTTCCTTTTACAAGGCCCGGCGTCTTGAACAGCTGAAAGGCCTCCTGTGCCTGGCTCATCGGGATTTTCTTATAGATGAAGCCCGGGTCAAACTTCAGCTGGCCGGTTGCAAAATAATGCGCCGTCAGCTCCCACTCACGTCCCGGATATGGTGCACTGTAGGACATCCAGGAACCGGTAAGCTTGAACTCCTTACGGTTCATGTTCTCCCACTCCTTCGGTGTAAAGGTAAGGTTTTCATGAGGAGTACCAATGAAGCATACATGTGCCTTGTTTGCTGCAAGCTCAAATGCCATATGCATGGTAGGAACCTGTCCTGCTGTCTCAAATACGAAGCCGTAGCCCTTTTCACCTGTAATGGCCATGGCTTTTTCCATATATCCCTCTTCCTTTGTGTTGATCACTTCATCTGCGCCGAGACGCTTTGCAAGAGCAAGTCTCTCATCGCTGATATCAAAGACCACTACCTTCTTGGAGCCGAAGATCTTTGTCCACTGCATGGTGAACATACCAACTGTACCGCCGCCAAGGATCGCCACATACTCTCCGCCGTGGTAATCGTTCTGGAATACACCGTGGATAGCTACGGTTGCAGGCTCAAACATGGCTCCCTGCTCATATGGAACATTGTCTGCGAATGGTACTGCATTCTGCTCAGGAACCACTACATAATCTGCGTTTGCTCCCTGCTCTCTGGAACCGATGAAGCTGTAATGCTTGCAGAGAGAGAAATTACCCTTCTGACAGTCGTCACATTTCATACAGGGAAGAAGTGGTGCACCGGATACACGGTCGCCGACCTTCACCTTGGTAACGCCTTCTCCCACTTCCACCACATCGCCGGAAAATTCATGTCCAAGCACGATGGGATAAAAATGTACGCCGTGATTTAATACACGCGGGATATCAGATCCGCAGATCCCGGAATATCTTACCTTGATCTTCACATGGCCCGGTGTTACCTGGGGTTCTTCCACATCCTGATATTGAACATCCTCATTTGCTACTACTACTGCTGCTTTCATGATCACTTTTCCTCCTCATTTCTCATCATAGGTTCAAGAGATTTATAGAGATTTAAATAGGTTTTATAGGTTTTCTCATAAACGTCCCGGTTTTCCGGGTTCGGTTCATGTCTTCTTGTTTCCTTTACCGTAAGACGGATGGCCTCATCATAATCCTGATACATTCCAACACCAACACCTGCCAGAATCGCTGCACCAAGTGTTGTTGCCGTATCAGAGGACGGCACTACGATGGGTTTTCCTGTGATATCGGATTTGATCTGTGTCCAGAGAAGAGAATTTGCAGAGCCTCCCATTGCACGGAGAACTTCCACATCTGCTCCTGCTTCCTTTGCCACCTCAAGGTTGTGTTTCAGCGAAAGTGCTACGCCTTCCATACAGGCACGTACCATATGTCCCTTGGTCTTGGCAAAATCCAGTCCGTAGAATACGCCCTTCGCATTAGGATTCCAGATCGGGGAACGCTCACCGGACATATATGGAAGAAATACCACTCCGTCACTGCCTGGTGCGACCTTTTCCGCGATCTCATTGAGCTGGTTCAGAGAAGAGCCTTTTTCCCCTGCTACAGAGCGCTCATAATCTGCAAACTCACGTTCAAACCAGCGCATGACACCACCACCTCCGGTGGTTCCTCCCTGAAGGAGCCACTGTCCCGGAACCACGTGATAGCCAAGGATCAGTCTGGGATCTGCCTTGTACTCATCCATGCAGATGCTCATTCCGCCGGCCTGTCCTCCCTGCTCCTGTGTCTCACCCGGATGGATCGCTCCAGCCCCCAGTGTTCCGCATGCCGCATCCAGACCACCGGCAACAACCGGTGTTCCCACAGCAAGGCCGGATTCCTCCGCCGCCTTCTCTGTAACTGTTCCCACAACATGATCACAGGCACAGATCTCAGGAAGAAATTCCATGGGAATCCCAAGCTTTCTGCACATATCCTCATCCCAGGCTGCCTTTCTCATGTCAAAGCAATGCAGGCCATAGCCCTGGGAAACATCCTGGCTCATCACACCCGTCAGCTTATATGCAATGTAGCTGTTAGACTGCAGGATCTTGTGGATCCTTTGGTACACCTCCGGGAGATTTTCTTTATACCAGAGAATCTTTGCAGTTGTGTAGGACGGCTGAAGGGAATTACCGGATACTTCAAAAATCTGCTCTGCCCCGATCTCTTCATTCATTCTGTCACAGATAGACTGTGCTCTGGTATCCATCCAGATCGGAGTGTTTGTCAGTACATTTCCGTCCTTATCCATGGCAATGGCTGACCAGCTCTGGCCGTCAATACCGATGCCTGCGATCTCCTCAGGTGCTATCCCCGCTTTTTGGATGGCCTTCTTTACCGCCTGACAGACAGCACTCCACCATTCTTCCGGATTCTGTTCTGCCCAGCCCTCCTTCGGATAGTAAACCGGATAATCGCCGTTGGCCGCAGCTACAACCGTTCCCGATTTTTCAAAAACCGCAACCTTACAGGCACTGGTGCCGATATCAATACCTAATAAATATGGTTTCATTATAGATTCTCCTTCTCGTCCAGCACACGGACGGATTTTCCCATGATGATCTCTGCGCCAAGCTTCTCCGTGATCGGTTCTGTTTCTTCACTTGCAGCCCCTTCCAGCCGTTTCAGCATGATTCCCGCCACTTCTCCGGCAATCCCCTGTGTAGGCTGTGCCACAATGGTAAGCTTGGGATTGCATGCTCTGGCAAACTGCAGATTGTCAAAACCGATCATAGACAGCTGTTCCGGGATCTTAAGACCCAGCTCATTCATCCCGATCACCGCCCCCATGGTCATCTCATAGTTGGTAACAAACACAGCCGTCATATCCGGATTGTCCGCAACAAGCTTCTCAATTCCCTGCACACCGCCCTGAATGGTATAATCGCCGTGATAGATCAGAGATTCCCGTACCGGTATATTTTCTTTTTCGTATGCATTGCGGTACCCCTGGAGACGTTCCTGAGCTGTGGAAATTTCCTCCGGTCCGCCAATGATCCCGATCTTACGGTGTCCTGCCTGAAAAAAAACTCTCATTGCGTCCTCAGCCGCCTTCTCGTTGTCTACAAGAACACTGTCACAGGAAAGCTCCCGGATCCTGCGGTCAATGAGTACGATGGGCTTTCCGGTTTTCTGAAATTTTTTCAGATGATTGCCTTCCGCATCCACCGGCATGCTGATGATCCCGTCCACACGCTTCCGGCTTAAAAACTCCACTGCATCCCGCTCCAGCTTCTTATCAGTACGGCAGTCACAGACAATAGTCGCATATCCGTGACTCCTTAAGACATCCTCCATTCCTGTGATGATCTCCGCGCAAAAGGTATTGTTAAGCTCCGGGATCACCACGCCGATGGTCTTGGTAGCATTAGTCTTAAGCCCTCTGGCCACCTCATTGACCTCATAATGCAGCTCCTGAATGGCCTCCTCGATCTTTATTCTGTTTTTTTCTCTTACGTTTCCGCCGTTAAAATAAGAAGAAATCGTTGCGAGCCCAAGTCCGGTCCGCCTGGCAATATCTTTCATGGTTGCTGCCATACAGATCACTCCGTTTCTGTTTTTTTACAGAAGATCATTCTGCCTTTCCATCACAACCGCAAACCTTCATACGCGCCTCAACCAGCTCCTTCACTGCCTGGATCGCTTTCTTTCCGTAGGCCTTCGGGTCGATGGTGTTCTCATTCTCTGCAAAGGTCTCCTTCACTGCCCTGGAATATGCGGCACGAAGCTCTGTTGCAAAGTTAACCTTGCAGATACCACGTTTTACACAGTCGCTGACATCCTCATCACTGAGTCCGGATGCCCCGTGAAGAACAAGGGGGATATCTACAACTTCACGGATCTCGCTTAAGCGTTCCTTGTCAAGAACCGGTGTTCCCACATAGAAACCATGTGCGGTTCCGATGGCAACTGCCAGGGAAGTAACACCTGTACGCTCCACGAATTCCTTCGCCTCCTGCGGGTCGGTGTTAGTGTCTGCCTCAGCCTCAAGATCATCCTCTTTACCACCGACCTTACCGAGCTCAGCCTCACATGGGATATCCAGGGCTGCTGCCACATCCGCAACTCTCCTGGTCTCTCTGATATTATCCTCAAAATCCAGCTTGGAACCATCGATCATCACAGAAGTATAGCCTGCATGCATTGCCTGCATCGCAAGCTCAAAGCTGCTGCCGTGGTCAAGATGAAGGCATACCGGAACGGAAGCCTTGGCTGCCTCTGCTGCTACGATCGCAGCGTAAGTCTCAACCGTACCATATTTAACAGTAGAAGGTGTTGTCTGGATCATAACCGGTGCTTTCAGCTCCTCAGCTGCCTGGATGATCGCCTTCACCATCTCCATATTCTCTGCGTTGAATGCTCCTACTGCATATCCGCCCTTCTGTGCCTTTAACAGCATTTCCTTCGATGTAACCAGTGGCATAATCTTCTCCTCCTTGGAATCATTGTGTTTGTTTTGTATTATTTCCTCATTTGGTCCAGAAACCGAAACGTTTCCGTTTAAGTTCATCATAGCGCTCCATACGTTTTCTGTCAACCATAAAATTTTCATCATTTACAGGAAAATATTCCCTTGAAAAGGAGACCAAATACCGTTAGATTAATTAATAAGAGTTCTAAAGCCTGTGGCCGGGCAGGTCTGTCTGATACTACCGGCGTCATAACAGTTTCGGAAATCCATGTATCCTGTTCTGATTATCTGAGCCTGATGCTATAATTTCCGAAATGCTGTAAGTACACAATGATCTTAGGAGGATATAAACTATGTTAAAAGGAATTCCAGAAATCTTATCACCAGAATTACTGAAGGTTTTATGTGAGATGGGACACAGTGACCGTCTTGTTATCGCTGACGGAAACTTCCCTGTAGAATCCATGGGAAAAAATGCCATCACCATCCGCTGTGACGGACATGGCGTTCCGGAGATCCTGGATGCCATCCTGAAGCTCTTCCCGCTGGATACTTATGTAGAGCATCCGGTAAACCTGATGGAAGTAATGCCTGGCGATAATGTGGAGACACCGATCTGGGATACATATAAAGAAATCGTTTCCAAGCATGACGAGCGTGGCGAAAAAGCCGTCGGAAACATCGAGCGTTTCGCATTCTATGACGAAGCAAAAACTGCATACTGCATCATCTCCACAAGTGAGAAAGCACTTTATGCCAACATCATGCTTCAGAAAGGCGTTGTGATCAACAACGACTGATCTTTCTTTTGAACTGCCTGATATAATCATATATAATACACATATTCAACCAAAACATAAAACGCCCGGATCTGGAATGTTTCAAGCCAGATCCGGGCGTTTTATATTTTAACACTTTTATCTCTTTGCTGCTTTTGCGGCATATCCTCCGCAGAGTACTTTTCCACCGGAGGTTTTTATCCCTGCACGCACCGCATAGTAATACGTTGTTCCCTTTTTTGCGGTCTTATCCTCAAAGGAGGAGCTGCTGCCTCCGGAAACTGTACTGATCTTTTTCCATGAACCCTTTCCGGTCTTACGGTAGATCTGATAGCAATCTGCTTTCTTCTGCGCTTTCCAGCAGATCTTCAGCCCCCTGGAGGTCTTCCTGACACTGGATATCTTCTGAAGTTCCGGATAGGACAGGATATAGCTGCTTGCCTGATATCCTCCGAAAACTTTTTTCCCGTCTACATTCTTATATGGCCTCACAGCATAAGCGTAGGAGGTGATTCCCTCAATCTTCATGTCCTGCCAGGACAATACTTTGTTGTTAACAGTTCCGATCCGAACCCAGCTTTTCCCCTGGAGCTTCCGGTAGATATGATAGCCACTGGCTCCGGAAACCTTCTTCCAGGATACCCTGTTACATGGTCCGCTGACAGCTTCAGCCACTGCACGGGCCTTCCCCAGCTCCGCTTTTGCTGAGAACGGCGAAGATACGGCTCCATAAACAGTCTTCTTTCCGGAACGTACATAAGAAGCCCGGATCCGATACGTATAAGTGCTTCCTGTTTTCACTGCAGTATCCTGCCAGGTCACTACATCTGCTGTCACGGTTGCCATTTTTTTTGAATTTCCGCTTTCATCCCAGCGATAGATAGCATAACGATTGCAGCCGGGAACTGCTTTCCAGGAGATCCGTATCCTGTTAAATGCCTTGGAAACCAGTTTTACACCTGTGGTCTGACGAAGCTTCACCGTAACCTTACAGGTAGCTCGGATTCCCCTGGCATTTTTTCCGTAGCAGGTTATGGTTGCTGTTCCCGGATTTTTTGCAGTAACAACGCCGCTTCCATTTACAGCAGCCACACTGGTATCTGAGCTTTCCCAGACAATGCCGGAAGCATCCATCTCGGATCTGGTAGCCGAAGCATTCAGTGTTTTCTGATCTCCGGAATACAGACTTATCTCAGACGAAGAAAGCTGCATTCTCGCAGCACTGCTCAGAGTCCTGGTATGCACCTTGATCCTCGGAGTTACCGATGGATTAAATTCAACTGCATCCATCCAGGTATCCTCTGCGTTATATCGCAGAAAGCTCTGACCGGATACGATAGACGGAGAAAAGCTGCACCAGCCATAACTGACCTCTGCCTCCACACAGTATTTTATATATGTGCTTCCTGCATTTGTCACCACAATAGAATACAGACTGTTCTGGCTGAGCAGAACCTCCGGAATCTGAAAGGTCATAACCCCAGCCATCGGCTGACTGCAGGAAACCGGTGTGGAATATGCCGGTGTTCCACTGGTAGGATCACTGGCATCCTTCAGATTTGTGTATACCTGCACAGTATAGGAATTATTGGCAGACATGGAGCTAAGAGTCACCTCGCCAAGCGATTCCGCTTTTCCGTTTCCTGCACTGGCACGAAAAACCGAAGACAGCTGTTCCCCTGCATACATGCGGATAGAACCAAGACCCGACGTTCCGTCATAAAAATAATTGTTGCTATATTTCGGTGTATTGACAGCCGTAGCCGCAACCAGCTCACTGACAGACTTATCCTCATAAGACATATAAAAATATCCGGATTTTCCCCAGCCTGTACCCCAGCTGTTCTTAACGATCCAGGCTCCGTCTCCCTTTACCTTGGAAGATGCCCGGAAATTCTTCGCAGAATAATTGTCATCCCACCCCACCACTGTAACTACATGATTCACGTTCTTGGTGCTGGTAGGATAGGAATAGGCCGCTGTACTTGCATTGTAATAGGCATTCTGTGCATTATACATCACAGTGACCGAATTATTTGCAACCAGAAGCTTCTTCATGGCATTTACGGAATAATCGGAAAAATAGGCATTTTTCAGATAAGCAGCTGCATTGTACGCCTTGGATGCCGCCGGAGTCACACCGGTTTTCTGTGTATGCGTGGAATCTGTTGCCAGCGGCACATCCCCTTCTGTTGTCATTCCGGACCAGGTGCTCAGAAACATGGAAGCCAGAAGATCGTTTCCGCCCTCATGATAATCTGCGTTTCCTTTATCATCTGTCCCCATATGCTTATTGACATCCCCGTAGGTATTTCCAAGCGGGTCATTCTTTCTGTTTGCAAAAAAATACGCCAAATGCTCTTCCGACAGATCATGAGTCCCAATGCCCTGGGTCAGAAACGAAGTTTCCAGAAGAGAGGCCATTCCAAATGCCCAGCACATACCGTAGGGCTCCTGATTCTTTACGGAAGTGACATATCCCTGATCCGCTGCATTATAATAGGACGGATAGGCCGCAGCTCTTCCCATCGGTACCTCATCCACATCATTTCCGATCTCCACGGCGGTGGAATAAGAGGTCAGATTATCAAAGGGTGCCAGCTGTTCCTGCTCCTCTTCCTCCGTAAGCGGACGGCCCTTGATATATTCGATGCCGGACTCACCACTGTCTGAGGCATCCCCGAAGCTCTCCTCACCGTCACCAAAGGTATCCTCCTGGGAATCAGAGGACGATCCTTCTGATGTTTCGGGAGTCTCTGTATCCTCCTCGGAGCTCTGCAAGGCTATATCCTCGGTATCCCCGTCGGCTGCCTCTGCAATATCCTCTGTCTGTTCATCCGGGATACCGGTATTCCCTGCGGTATTCCCTTCTGCAGTCTCCGTCGTATCCTCTGCTTCCGCTGACTGCGTCTGTGTATCTTCTGACCATTCTTCATTGAAGCCTTCCGCAGAATCACTGAAACCTTCCACATCGGCTGCCATGACCGGAATCTGGCTGCCCGCAACTGCCACACACAGAAGAAGCGGCAGTAATTTCTTCCTGACAAGCTGTAATCTCTTCACAAAATTCTCCATTTTTCTTATATTGATCTGGTTTATCTGTTAACGTTTCTTCAAATGATAACCCAGAATTCCGATTACTGCAAGTACTGTTGCGATCCCGATCCAGATAAACGGACTTTTATACCAGGAATTTTCTTCTTTAAAGGATGTCGCAGCTGTGCCATTGACCGGCTTGGTGACAGCTTCATCCGCAGATTTCCCACCTTCTGTTGTTCCATCCGCTGCAGGTGGTCCCTGGACCTCGCCTCTCTGAGCCTGAGAACTACCTGTGCTGGCCGTCCCTGCAGGTGGCCCCTGAACCTCACCTCTCTGAGCCTGAGATTCATCTGTGCTGGCCATCTCTGCAGACGCTCCCTGTCCTTCGCCATTCTGAGCCTGAGAGCTGCCTGTATTGTCCGTCTCTGCAGACGTTCCCTGTCCTTCGCCATTCTGAGCCTGAGAACTGCCTGTGCTGGCCGTCCCTGCAGACGTTCCCTGTCCTTCGCCGGCTGCGGAATCCTGCGTATCGGATGCGTCTCCCTGATTCACTGCAGAAGTCTCTTTCTCCGTGCCCCCTGCGATTCCGACCTTCGCCAGCTCCGCATCCTTTGAGGGCCGCAGCTCCTCCAGCGGCACATAACCGTATCTGCCATTATACTCTGTATATCCCCAGGTCTCACCATTCTTCTCTGTCTCCCCTTCGATATGCAGGACAGTACCATCCCTTACCGTCTTATCATTGAGCTTTTCACCTTTTCCGTCGGTGGACGGATAGATATCCACACCAACTCCACCGGAATCCACAGTCATATAATAATCTGTGGTATCTGCCGGAGCTTCCACCTTCACCACAACCGACTTGTCCGCATACACCGGAACACTCATACTCAGCACCAGCATTCCTGCCAGAAGCACACCTTTGCATCTTCTCATTGCTCTTTCCTCCCTCAAAAAATCTCACTGCCATTCTATGCATAAAATCCCCTTATATTTCTCTTTTGCCTTGGCTCCGAAATATAAGAGGATCTTATCATTTGTTATATCCAGTATCTTTTTTATGCAAGCTCCCGCTCACACATATCCAGCGCAGAAGCGATCACCGCATCCATGTCATAATATTTATATTCGCCAAGACGGCCGCCGAAGATCACCTTCGGTTCCTTCTCTGCAAGCTCCTTATACTGTCCGTAAAGCGCTCCGTTCTTCTCATCATTGACCGGATAATACGGCTCATCTCCAGGCTTCCACTCGGAACTGTATTCCCGGCTGATCACCGTTTTCGGAAGATCATTACCCTCCTCATCCTTTCCGAACTCAAACCATTTATGCTCGATGATACGGGTCCACGGAGTCTCCACATCCGTATAATTCACTGCTGCATTTCCCTGGAAATTAGGTTTATCCAGTGTTTCATTCTCAAAACGCACAGACCGATACTCCAGAGTTCCCAGCTTATAGTCAAAATACGCGTCGATGGCACCTGTGTAGATCACCTTCTCCGCCATTGCATCGTACTGCTCTTTTTTCTCCAGATAATCCTCATTCAGCCGTACCTCGATACCGTCCAGCAAATTGGCAACCATCTTCGTATAACCACCCACCGGGATTCCCTGGTACAGCGCATTGAAATAGTTATTATCAAAAGTCAGACGCACCGGAAGCCTCTTGATGATAAAAGCAGGAAGCTCCGTACACGGCCGTCCCCACTGCTTCTCCGTATAGCCCTTGATCAGCTTCTCATAAATATCCGTACCTACAAGGCTGATAGCCTGTTCCTCCAGATTCGAAGGTTCCGTGATCCCTGCAGCCTGCCGCTGCTCCTCGATCTTTGCCGCAGCCTCCTCCGGAGTCACCACGCCCCACATCCTGTTAAAGGTATACATATTAAACGGAAGACTGTACAGCTCCCCGTGATAATTGGCAACCGGACTGTTGGTAAAACGATTGAAGGTGGCAAACCGGGTGATATAATCCCAGACCTTCTTATTATTGGTATGGAAAATATGTGCACCGTATTTATGCACGTTGATTCCTTCCACCTTCTCTGTATATACATTTCCCGCAATATGCGGACGCTTGTCGATCACAAGCACTGACTTCCCGGCACGCTTCGCCTCCTGTGCAAAAACCGCACCGTAAAGACCGGCACCTACGATAAGATAATCGTACATTGATTTCATTCTCCCTGTTCTTTCATTGATGCTGTTATTTTAACACCGAAAAAGGGTAGCTGGCAAGAAGCCACTGTAAAATCCCGGTAAATCTTATGTAAGAATGTTATCAAACAGATCTCCGCAAGCTGCAAAAATGATAAATATCCATGGTGATCTTAACGGACGAATGTCCCAGAATTTCAGAAAGTGTCTTGCTGTCAAATCCCATTTCCGTACAACGGGTGGCAAAAGCATGCCGGAGAGAATGAATGTTGATACTGGGGATTTCACATTGCTGAAGGAGCTTCTGGAATTTACGCTGTATATTTCTGGGCTCCATACATTTACGGTTCGTACCCGTCAGCAGGTATGAATCAGGTTCAGCAGCAATCCGCTTCATTTTTTTCAATAAAAAATCAGGGATTGGAATATCCCTGATGGATGAGACTGATTTAGGAGGACCTATCATTAAAACGGTTTTGGGTTCGTCATCAGATTCACCAGAATAATCAAGATTTTTTATTCGTGAGATCGTTCGCCTTATATGTAGCAGCTTTTTATCAAAATCAATATCTTCCCAACGGATGCCGCTGAGCTCGCCAACGCGGATCCCTGTATAAATACATAGCAGGATGCCGATGGGAAATTCTGAGTCCTCAGCAGAGAGAACTGTGATCAGCTTTGTGAGATGTTCATGAGAAATAAGCTGAAAAGGACTGGTATTTATTTTGGGATACCGAAATTCAAGCTGTGAAAGATTCAGATACCCCTGTTTTTCACCATAGCGTAAAATACTGTGGAACAGGATCAGAAGATTTTTGATGGTACGTGGCGAAAGCCCCTGCTGTTTCAGCTTTTCAGAGAAGGAATATACAGAAGCAGAAGAGATGTATTTCAACGGCATATCACCAAATTCCGGAAGGATATGTGTATCAAGAAGTGTTTCGTAGCAGGCATAGGTGCTGAGCTTTACAGCATAACGCATGGATAACATCCATTCTTCACTGAGGTTTCGAAATACATAACACTTTCCCGGAGAGTTTTGAAGATTATTCTGACATAAAACAGCAAGCTTTTTCTTTTTTACAGCCTCGTATGTACGACCATACAGATATCCGTACTGGATCCGTCCATTCTGGTCACGACATTTTTCATAGCGAGCCTCCCATCTTCCGTCTTTCCTTTTTCTGATATTTTCCCCTTTTCTAGGCATAATCGTAGTCTTCTTTTCGCACTATTATAGCAAAAGTCTGACCATTTTTGTGACCACTAATAAGCGAAAAAAAGGAAAATTTATCGTATATAAAAAAATCAACCGAAAAAACCTGCATTTTGGGTCGAAAGTGGTGCATTTTTCGTATCTTGACAGTGACAGGGTGCAATGCTATCATTGATTAAGATTCAAAAACTATGCAATTTGAGAGAAAATCACCTGTCGCTTATGGAAATGATAAGCGACTTTTTTACCCTCAAAAAAACAACACGGCAGACATCCCTTCGGGGCTGTCTGCCGTATTTTATATCGCTTTTATGTTTTTATGTAATTAAGCTTTCTGTTCCTTAAGCCTCATATCCATTAGGGTTCTGGCTCTGCCATCTCCAGGAGTCTGCACACATCTCGCGGATTCCGTTCTCTGCCTTCCAGCCAAGCTCTTTCTCAGCTTTGGTTGCATCGGAGTAGCAGGTTGCGATGTCGCCTGGGCGGCGTGGTTTGATCACATATGGGATCTTGACGCCGGTAGCTGCCTCAAAGTTCTTAACGATATCAAGAACACTGTAGCCTTTTCCGGTTCCAAGGTTGTAGATGCTTAATCCGGAATTGTCTTCCAGCTTCTTAAGAGCTTTTACATGGCCCTTGGCAAGGTCTACTACGTGGATGTAGTCACGGACACCTGTTCCATCCGGTGTATCGTAATCGTTTCCGAATACGCCAAGCTCTTTCAGCTTGCCTACTGCTACCTGTGTGATATATGGCATCAGGTTGTTCGGGATACCATTTGGATTCTCACCGATGGTTCCGCTCTTATGAGCACCGATCGGGTTGAAGTAACGAAGAAGAACTACGTTCCACTCCGGGTCTGCCTTCTGGATGTCTGTAAGGATCTGCTCCAGCATGGATTTGGTCCAGCCATATGGGTTGGTACACTGTCCCTTCGGGCACTCCTCGGTGATCGGGATCATTGCCGGATCTCCGTACACGGTTGCTGAGGAAGAGAAAATAATATTTTTAACATTATGTTTTCTCATCACGTCTACAAGAGTAAGGGTTCCTGCGATATTGTTCTCATAATACTCCCACGGCTTGGCAACAGATTCACCAACTGCTTTCAGTCCTGCAAAATGAATACAGGAGTCGATCTCTTCTTTGTCAAAAACTTCATTTAATGCTTCGCGGTCCAGGATATCTGCTTTATAGAATTTCACCGGTTTGCCTGTGATCTTGGATACTCTGTCCAGAGCCTTCTCACTGGAATTGCATAAATTGTCAACTACTACAACATCATATCCTGCGCTCTGCAGCTCGACAACGGTATGACTTCCAATGTATCCTGCTCCACCTGTTACTAAAATTGCCATAGTTTTTCTCCTCCTCTATTGGATCTAACTGTTCCTGTTTATTTTAGCACTGTTCCTTTGTTTCCACAATAGCAGAAAACCAGGTTTACTACTTAATCCCAGAGTCCCTGCGGATAAAGTCCCTGATCCTTCAGATTCTGGATCGCGGCTACCACTACCGGTTTGTCCTCTTTATAGGTCACTCCGTACCATTTATCCTGTGTGGTAAGGACCCTGACTGCTGCCTTTTTTTCCTGAAGGAGCTCGTCAACTACAAACGGAAGAAAATATTCGCATTTCAGAGGATTTTCCGGGATGCTCTTTTCAAGGAATACCGGGAAGCGTTTTACCAGCTCTTTCATAAATCCGCCGGTGAATCCCCACATGTTCATGGATACCGGAGTCTCTCCCGGGAGACTTGTCCAGGTTTTTCCATCGTCCTCTGTGTAGGCTGCTCCGCCGTCACGTTTCTCAATGTGTGTTCGCTCATTGATATCTGCAAGATATCCATTTTCATCTGTCTCACAGACACCTCTGGAAACGTAGCCGTTGTCTGTCAGGGTATTCTCAAGACGGTAGCCTACCATCATATACTGGGCAGGTACGGTGTCCTCCTGGGCCTGGATCAGGAAATCATACGCCATCTTAAAGGCATGGGTTCCATAATAATCATCTGCATTGATCACTACAAACGGTCCGTCGATCTCTCCGGCACAGCTTAATACCGCATGTCCGGTTCCCCATGGCTTCACACGGCCTTCCGGAACCTGGAAGCCTTCCGGGATGTTGTTGAGATCCTGATGCACATAAACGATCTCCACCTTGTCACTTAAGCGGTCGCCGATGGCATCGCGGAAATCCTGTTCATTCTCTTTTTTTATGATGAATATCACTTTCTTAAAGCCTGCACGTACGGCATCATAAATGGAAAAATCCATGATGATATGACCTTCCTGATCTACAGGATCGATCTGTTTCAGTCCGCCGTAGCGGCTTCCCATTCCTGCTGCCATTACTACCAGAACCGGCTCTTTCATAATTTTGTTCCTCCTGATTTTTAGAAATACAGGGATTTTTTCCCATACATAGTTTAAGCCGGTCAGATTCTCATCCGACCGGCCTTTGAACCTTTTTTTATTATACTACACTTCACCGTGAAATCCTACTGATTATTTTCAGTTTATTTTCGGTCAGAAGTATTCTCCGGGAAAACGATCTCCATCCTGGTTCCAACTCCCTGTTCACTTTCCACGTTGATCTGTGCATGATGAAGCGTTGCTCCATGCTTCACAATGGAAAGCCCCAGACCTGTTCCGCCGGTCTGTCTGGAATGGCTTTTGTCTACCCGGTAAAAGCGCTCAAAGATCCTTCCCTGTTCACTTTTCGGGATTCCGATCCCGTCATCTGCCACACAGTAGAACGGATGCCCTTTCCGGTTGCCTACCATGATCCGCACATGACCATTCTGTTCTGTATAGCGAACTGCATTGTCTGCAATATTAAAAAGCATCTCATAGAGTACATGGCGGACACCCTTGATCTTCTCTGCACTTCCGGCAAGCTCAAGGAAAATATTTTTCTTTCCGGCAGGATGTCTGAGATTATTTCTTACGTCTTCCGCAAGCTCATAAAGATCCACCTCTTCAAAAGGAACCTCACTGTTGCTTTCATCCAGTCTGGAAAGCTGGATGATATCCGCTACCAGATTGGAAAGTCTTATTGATTCATGGTAGATCCTTCCGGAAAATTCCCGTATATGATCTGCCGGAACCATGCCGTTCATCATAAGCTCCGCATAACCGGAAATGGACATCAGCGGGGTCTTCAGCTCATGGGAAACATTTGCAGAAAATTCCTTCCGGATCTCCTCTGCCTCCTTCAGTTCTTTTACCTGCTGCCGGATCTGCCGGTTCTGTTCATCCACCCGCACAAGAAGGGGACGCAGCTCCTCATAGCACACATTGTTCAGCGGATGCTCCAGATCCAGATCGTTGACCGGACGGATCAGCTCTCTGGTCTGTCTCTGTGCAAAAACAAACTCCAGGATCAGTACCAGGAGCATCAGAAGTCCCAGCACAGCAAGACTTGAGATCCATGTGGAATATATAGAATCTACGGTTTTTCCTACACGGAGCACGTTTCCGTCATCCAGCTTCACCGCATAATAAAAGGTCTTTTTTGCAAAGGTTTCTGAATAACGGATACTTTCGCTTTTTCCATTTTTTTCTGCCTGTATAAATTCCGGACGATCACTGTGATTTGCCAGTTTTTTCGGAGAGGTCTCAGAATCGTAGAGAACGGTTCCGTCTTTACGGATGAGAGTCACACGACTTGATGATACTGTCCGAAGCTTTTTTGTGAGAAAGGAATCTCCATACTCATCCATGGCAAGGCAGATATACTGCGCTTCCTCACGGACTCCCCGCTGCATGTATGTGTTTAATTTACTGTAGGTGACCACACTTGCTGCCAGAAACGTGACAAGAACAGCAAAAATGATCATAATGCTTGTATGATGCAGAATTTTCTTTTTCATACATGATCTCCGATCCGGTATCCCACGCCACGCACTGTCTCGATCAGATTTCCGGCTTCCCCCAGCTTTTGTCGAAGAGTCCGTACATGAACATCTACAGTCCTTGTTTCTCCGTCAAAATCATAGCCCCACACATGGCACAGGATCTGGTTTCTGGACATGACCAGTCCTTTGTTCTCCATAAGATATTCCAGAAGCTCGAATTCCTTTCTGGTCAGCTCCTTCACCTCACCCTGATAGCTGACTTCGTGACGGGACACATTGACACGAAGATCCTTACAGTACAGCTCTCTCTCTTCGCTCTGCCTTGCGCAGCGCCGAAGGACCGCTTTGACCCTGGCTACAAATTCCATCATCCCGAAGGGCTTGGTGATGTAATCATCTGCGCCGCCCTCCAGACCTTTTACCTTGTCAAACTCCGCTTCTTTGGCTGTGACCATGATCACCGGGATATCCCGGGTCCTGGTATCACTTTTCAGTCGTTTCAAAATATTATACCCATCTTCACCCGGGAGCATGATATCCAGCAGGATCAGTTCCGGCAGATTTTTTTTCATGGCTGTGTCAAGTTCTGCCCCGGTTTCAAAACCTTCTGCCTCAAAGCCTGTTGTCTCCAGGGTATAGACAAGAAGCTCTCTGATATTTCTCTCATCTTCCACACAGTAGATCATTCTATATCCTCTCTGTTCTTTTTTTGCCGTTGGCACTTCATAATCGTCTGGTCTTTTTTGTTCCATGCCTTCAGTATAACTGCTTTCTTTTTACTGCACAAGCCCTGGCCGTCTGCTGATACAGATAACCAGGGCATAGCATTATTTCGATATCTTTTTATTGGCTGCCTGCCGCTGCCATCTGGGCTGCCGCCGGCTCATCCTTTATTTCCGGAAGCTGATACTGACTCCGGATCACCTCCAGCGCACGATAGAAGGTTTCGTCCGGCCCATGTTTGATCTGCTTCAGGTGCTGATGTGTATCAAAAGCATCTTCATGAACCTGTGTCACACAAACACCGATATTGGAACAGTGATCTGCCACACGCTCCAGGCTGGTAGTCACATCGGACAGGATGAATCCCATTTCAATAGTACATTCTCCGGCGCGAAGTCTCTGAATATGCCGGTACTTCAGTTCCTTGCTAAGTTCATCGATCACTTCCTCCAGTGGCTCGATCTCTCTCGCAAGCTGCACATCCTGATTTTCGTAAACCTTGTAAGCAATATCTACAATGTCTTCCACCGCATGCTCCATGACACGTAACTCTTCCAGCGCCTTATCCGAAAACTTCAGGCCTTTTTCATAAAGCTCCTGTGCGGATTCCATGATGTTCACACCGTGATCGGAAATCCTCTCGAAATCACCGATACAGTGGAGCATGATGGAAACACTGTGACTGTCATGAACGGAAAGATCCTTCTGGTTCAGTTTTACAAGATAGGTTCCAAGTTCATCCTCATAACGGTCTACCTTTTTCTCTGCTTCTTCCACCAGTGCCTTTCCTTCTGCGCTGAAATTCTTCAGAAGGTCCAGGGCGGTAAACAGAGTTCTATGAGAATCCTCTGCCATTTTTTTCGCTGCATTCCTGCTCTGCTCAACTGCAAATGCAGGTTTCTCCAGAAAACGGCTTTCCAGGATCATGAAATCCGGATCTGCTGCCACCTTCTCCTCCTCTTCCTTCCTGTCGCGGATAGTAAGACAGGCAAGCTTCTCCAGAGCCTTTCCAAACGGAAGAAGAACAAGAGTTGCCGTGATATTGAAGGCACTGTGCAGGATCGCGATCCCGGCCGGAGTCGCTGCCTGTGCCATAAATGAAAAATGTACTGCTGCATTTATCGCATAAAATACTGCCATGAACAGCATGGTTCCGATCAGATTGAAATACAGATGGACCATAGCCGCACGTTTTGCGTTTTTACTGGCTCCGATGGCTGAAAGGATCGCAGTGATACAGGTACCGATATTCTGTCCCATGATAATAGGAAGTGCTGCACTGAACGGTACCATTCCGGTAAGGCACAGTGCCTGGAGGATACCAACCGATGCGGAGGACGACTGGATGATCGCTGTCAGCACTGCTCCGGCCACAACTCCAAGGATCGGATTGGAGAATTTCACCAGCATTCCGGTAAACTCCGGTACCTCTGCAAGAGGTTCCACAGCTCCGCTCATGGCATTCATTCCATACATCAGGATCGCAAAGCCTACAAAGATCGCTCCCACGTCCTTTTTCTTCTGGCTTTTTGTAAACATGATCAGAACCACGCCGATCAGTGCCAGGATCGGTGAAAATGACGTCGGCTTAAAAAGCCGGATAATAAAGTTATCACTCTGGATACCGGTAAGACTTAAGATCCATGAGGTTACGGTAGTACCGATATTGGCACCCATGATGATTCCCACAACCTGGGACAGCTTCATGATTCCCGAGTTTACAAAACCAACGACCATAACGGTAGTTGCCGAGGATGACTGGATCACTGCAGTCACACCCATTCCAAGAAGAACGGCTCTGATGGGATTGGAGGTAAGTGTCTCCAGGATCCGCTCAAGCTTTCCGCCTGCAACCTTCGCAAGCCCGTCTCCCATTAAGTTCATTCCATAAAGGAAAATAGCAAGGCCGCCAAGCAATGCCAGTACGCTGAAAAAGTCCATAATACTCTCCTTCACTTTCTCTTTTTGATATGTTTGATTTCCTTTTTTCTCATTTCAACGATTTTCATAATAGCGGCCTATTGTAAAATTTTCCCCACTGGAATGTAAAATCTGTGTAAAAAAAATAAAACAGAGGATCCTGTTACGGGAAACCGATTTCCCGTCAGGATCTCTCTGTCCTATATATCGTACAGTGGTTTTTATCCTTATGATGTGTTTTGTGCTGCGGATATTCTCATTCCGCTGAGCTGCATGCTCATGAACAGAGCTACCCTGCGATCTGTGATCAGAATCCGCGGATCTCCTCATCCTCAGCTCCGGTCTTGTCGATGGATTTTATTACAAGGTAATAGCTGTAATCATCATTGACCTTTACTTCCACCCGGTCTCCTACACGATGGCCGCGCAGTGCCTTGCCGATAGGCGACTCAATACTGATACGGTTTTCCATGGAATTTCCGCGGATGGAAGTAACCAGCTTGTACTTCTCCACCTCATTATCTTCTTCAAAAAGAACTTCCACGATATCGTCCATTCCCACTTCGTCAGATCTGGAAGCATCGGATACAATGGATGCCGTCTTCAGCATCCTCTCCAGATAACGGATGCGGCTCTCGTTCTGATTCTTATGCTTCTTGGCTGCATAATACTCAAAGTTCTCACTTAAGTCTCCCTGGGCACGTGCCTCCTTGACCGCCTCAATGGCTTCCTTACGTACTACCAGTTTACGGTGTTCAATCTCCTGCTCTATTTTTTCAACATCCTTGCGGGTAAGCTGTTCTCTCATTTCTCTGGCATCTCCTTTTCTTTATAACATTCAGACTGATCCTGAATCTGTTCTCCACTTCCTGTGAAGCTTCTGTCACAGATACAGGATTTCTGGAAGGTTACCGGAAATACCATAGCAGATACGCTCTGCTTTGTCAAACAGCGCATACCTGTTCTTCGGCTTCCTTCTGCTGGTGTACTCGCTGTTCAATATAATCTGCCATATGTTCTTTGGGGATATCCAGTAACATGGAAAATTCAGAATAGAGATGATCCTCTGCAAGCTTCAGATACCGCTCGTCTGTAGCGGTTGTTTTTTTGCCATGAGATAATCTGGCCTGTTTTCTGACGTAGATCGTCTTGATGATCCGAAGAAGATCTCTGCATTCACAGGTACGGATGCATTTCTTGTAGCTATCCTCCCGGAATTTCTCATTCTCAATACTCAGTGTCTCAATGGATGGGATCTCATCGATAAGCCTCTCCGCTTCTTCCCTCGTAATGATTCCGCGAAGCACCTGCTTTCCACCTTCCACCGGTGTAAATATCTTCCCATCTGTTTCTCCTCCGGGCCTCAGTACATAATAAAGCTTCTCGCCGGAGGAACCATCCACCCTCATTGTGGTAACTCCTGTTACCTGGCAGATGCCGGTACGACCATACACAACATATTCGCCTGTTTCAAACATTTTTCCACTTCCTTTCATTTTTTTACTTTTCTTTTGTTATCCTGGCGCTTATTGTGCTCTAATGAAAGCTCCCTGCCAGGTTATATATCCAGACAAGGAGCTTCTCACTGAGGATTCTATCCTTATTTTACTACTTTTCCCATTTATTTGCAAAAGAATTCAAAAAGTTTTTTTATTTTTGTGAAATATGCCCACAATGAGGGCATATATTTTTTGTTATAATTCTTCTTTTTTCTTTCTTCCCAGACGGATGTCTTCCATATGAGATTTCAGTTCCGGTGTCATACTGTCAAAGAGATAGGTTTTGCTGTTGTCCCTGCGCTCCTGCCATTCTTCTCTCATCTGCTGTTTTGCGGAAGCGATCTCATCTTTGAATCCGCGCGCTGAGATCCTGGCGGCTCCCTGTCCCATAATGATGATCTGCTCCAGTCCGTCTGATGTGGCAACTGTCACGTTATGCTTCCGTCCGATTTTATGGACAGTGCGTTCAATATACTGGTCTGCCGTTTCCGCTTCTTTTGTATAGACAACATGAATGTTATGATACTGGAAGGTTTCCTCCGGATGGCCCTCCACACGGTAGGCATCAAATACCAGGATCAGGATGCAGCCCTTGATTCCCTGATAATCGCTTAATATATCCATTAACCTGGACTGTGCCGCATGAAAGTCTGCCTGTGCCAGATCTCTTAAATCCTCCCAGGCAAATATGATATTGCAGCCGTCCACCAGCAGATAGTCCTCTCTGTGGATGGCCGGACTGCTGTTTCTCCAGGCGCCGTGACCGGATTTTGCCGGAAGGCCGGAATCTGCTGCACCTTTGCCTCCCTTCCCGGAAAAGCTGCTTCCGCTTTCCGGATTTCCGAAGCTTCGGCTGTTACTGCTGTATCTCTTTGAGCTCACCGGACCAAAGGTTTTCTCAAAGATTGCCTTCAGTTCTTTTTCCTCTTCGTAGCTTCCATACATGGAGGTATATTTTCCACGGCCGGCATTGGCTGTTCTGTGATCCGGACTGTTTTTGGCTGTTCCCTGAACTGAACGCACTCCTGCAAAGCTGTTGTCGGAATCCTCATAGGCATCATTACTGTCCGGAAGCTGAGCTCCTTCCAAATGCATATATTCTTCTACCTCATACCAGGGAACCACGAAGCCTGCTCCATGGGCACAGAATACAGAGCCTGTAGGATTCTCAAGATCTCTCTCGGAATCATATCCGATCTCCTCTGCGATCTGCTCCTGATCCTGACAGGGTTCATAGCCATTCAGAGTACAGGTCAGATGACCTCTGCCTCTTGTGTAGGAAACTACCTGGCTCTGATAATCCCTCATTTTTGCCACCGGCGCACTTCCTGTGATCACCGACAGCTCTCCCTGGGTTTCCGGCCCCTGAAAGGTTCCCTGCATCCTCTGGATATCCGTCATGGCACGTCCTACATTTTCTGCCGGAACCTCAAGTCGGAAGCTGTAATAGGGTTCCAGAAGAACTGTCTCCGCTTTCTTGAGGCCCTGGCGCACAGCACGGTAGGTCGCCTGCCGGAAATCTCCACCTTCCGTATGCTTCTGATGTGCCCGCCCGGTGAGAAGTGTGATCTGCATATCGGTGATGGGTGATCCGGTAAGGACTCCCAGATGCTCTTTTTCCTCCAGATGTGTCAGGATCAACCGCTGCCAGTTCCGATCCAGCTGATCTTCATTTGCCGCAGTAAAAAACTGCAGTCCGCTTCCTCTCTCTCCCGGTTCCAGAAGAAGATGCACCTCTGCATAATGACGAAGCGGTTCAAAATGTCCCACGCCTTCCACCGGTGCGACAATGGTTTCTTTGTATACGATATTACCGGTCCCAAATTCTACTGCCACATGAAAGCGCTCCCAGATCAGATGCTTCAGGATCTCGATCTGTACCTCGCCCATCAGCATGGCGTGGATCTCTCCCAGCTGCTCATCCCACATGATATGAAGCTGCGGTTCTTCCTCCTCCAGCTCCTTCAGGCTTTTCAGCATCCTGTGGGCGTCACAGCCCTCCGGAAGGATGATCTGATAATTCAGTACCGGTTCCAGCACCGGCATAGCAGAATCCGCCTCAATGCCAAGTCCCTCTCCCGGATATGTTTCGGTAAGACCTGTAACTGCACAGACGGTTCCTGCCTCTGCCTCTTTGAGCATTTCAAATTTTGCACCGGAATAGATACGGATCTGATCTGCCTTTTCCTCCCAGATCTCCTCTGCCGGAATACCATTTCTTCCTGCATTGGTCAGCGTCTCCTTAACCTTCAGGCTGCCGCCGGTGATCTTCATATAAGTGAGACGGTTTCCCTGCTCATCTCTGGCGATCTTAAAGATCCTGGCTCCGAATTCCGCGGGATAGGACGGTACTGCCATGTAGGTCTCCATTCCATGGATAAAAGCATCTACGCCTTCCATCTTCAAGGCAGATCCAAAAAAGCATGGAAAAAGCTTTCGCTCCAGGATCAGCTCTGCCACGTCCTTTTTTGTGATCGTTCCTGTTTCCAGGAAGCTTTCCAGAAGGTTCTCCTCACACATGGCGATATTTTCCAGAAAATCATCAGTTCCATTTATTTTATCAGAAGCGCCCTGCGTTTCGAATATATTCTCTTTTTCTGCTTCATTGGCGTTGTCTTTCAGCTGCATTCCTTCAGCTGACGGAGATTTCCCGGAGTTATCCACAGGATTCTCCTTTTTCCCTGCTGCTTCTGCACCGGAGCATTCCAGTTCTCCACTAAAATCCACGCAGCATCCGCTTAATTTCTTCTTCAGCTCCTCAAGAAGTCTTTCCTTGTCCGTTCCTTCCTGATCCATTTTATTTACAAAAAGAAATGTTGGGATCTTATACTGTGTCAGCAGTCTCCACAATGTCTGTGTATGCCCTTGCACACCATCTGCTCCGTTGATCACCAGGATCGCATAATCCAGCACCTGCAGGGTACGCTCCATCTCAGCAGAAAAATCCACATGCCCCGGTGTATCCAGAAGTGTCACTTCCATATCCCCCATGGAAAAAACTGCCTGCTTTGAAAAAATGGTGATTCCTCTCTCCCGCTCAAGCTCATAGGTATCCAGATACGCATCCTTGTGATCGACTCTTCCGATTTTCCGGATCCTTCCGCATTTAAAAAGCAGGCCTTCCGATAATGTCGTCTTTCCTGCATCCACATGGGCAAGCACGCCCAGGCTTATATGTCTGTGTTTTATATTCTGAGGTTTTTCTCCCATTGAAAATACCCCTTTCTGTTGTAATTATATCCAATATCATAACATAGAAAGGGGTATAAGTCGAATTTTGTTTCGGTCTGTGATTCAAGAATCCAGGTAGGCTTTCAGCTTCTCCAGATCCTTTTTCATATCTGCTCTTCCTGTCTGGTAGATCCGCTCCAGATTGCTCTCATCACGCTCGATCATCGCCGCCTGGATGGGACTGCTCGGACGGATGATATGAACGCGCCCCTCTTTTTCCAGAGAAGCCAGTTCCTCCAGTGTTTCATTATAATGGATATGCCGTTCCTCCAGATCCTTCAGAAAAGCCGGATATTTATGTAATACTGCTTTCAAAAAAAGCTGCATCTTCGGGTTTGCTTTTTTTCGGTACTTCACATCTCTGGTAAGCACCACTACGTTTTTTTCGTATCCCCTGGAAAGCATCCACTTAACCGGGATCGGATCAGACACACCACCGTCCAGAAGTCTCTTTCCCCCAAGCTTCACCGGTCGGGAGGCTATCGGGATCGATGCAGATGCGCGCATCCATTCAATATCCTCCACATCTCCGTTGGGACATTCATGATACACCGGTTTTCCTGTATCCAAGTCCGTACACACCACTGTAAATTTCATGGGATTTTCTGCGTAGGTCTGACGGTCAAAAATATCCAGCTTCCAGGGCAGTTCATAATATCCGAATTCCCGGCTGTATACATCTCCTGTGGTGATCCAGTTCCGGATGCTTGCAAGTCTTTTATCCTTGCAGTACTTTTTGTTATAGCGAAGAACTCTTCCGATCTGCCTGGACTTATAATTGCATCCAAAAACAGCTCCAGCCGATACGCCCACCGCACTGTCTGCGTAAATCTCATTTTCCATCAGAACATCGATCACACCGGCTGTATACAAGCCTCGCATACCGCCGCCCTCCATAACGATACTGAATTTTTTCAATTGTGTTTCTTTCATTTATTTGTCCTCTGTATTCTGTCTGGCAGACTCTGCTGCCCTTATGCTGTCATCTTTATGTCCCATTTATTGTACTTTTTGAATTATATCTGTCTTTTCTGCCATATATCTATATCCATTATCAGAATATCTTGGTTGTCCACTTGCTCATATCCCAGACTTCATTTACCACATCCTGGTAAAATTCCGGTTCATGGCAGATGAGAAGGATACTTCCGCGGTATTCCCGGAGAGCTTTTTTCAGCTCGTCTTTTGCATCTACATCCAGATGATTGGTAGGCTCGTCCAGAAGAAGAATATTGGTGTCACGGTTCACCAGCTTGCAAAGACGCACTTTTGCCTGCTCACCACCGCTTAAAACTCGTACCTGGCTCTCAATATGCTTGGTCGTCAGCCCGCATTTTGCCAGTGCGGAACGCACTTCATACTGGGAAAATGACGGAAATTCCTGCCAGAGCTCTTCGATACAGGTAGTTCGATTCTCACCTTTAACTTCCTGCTCAAAATATCCGATCTCAAGGTTCTCGCCCTGCTCCACACTTCCGGAAAGAGGCTTAATCAATCCGAGAAGACTTCGAAGAAGTGTTGTTTTTCCTATTCCATTGGTTCCCACCAGTGCGATCTTCTGTCCTCGCTCCATAGTAAAATTCAGCGGCTTGGAAAGCGGCTCATCATAACCGATCACAAGGTCATGTGTCTCAAAAAGCATCTTTCCTGGTGTTCGGCCATAACGGAATTTGAACTCCGGCTTCGGCTTCTCTGCTGCCAGCTCGATCACATCCATCTTGTCCAGCTTTTTCTGGCGGGACATAGCCATGTTTCTTGTGGAAACACGGGCCTTATTCCTTGCTACGAAATCCTTCAGCTCACTGATCTCCTGCTGCTGTTTGCGGTAAGCAGCCTCCAGCTGTGCCTTCTTGACCGCATAGACCTCCTGAAAATGATCGTAATCTCCTACATAACGGTTCAGTTCCTGATTTTCCATATGATAGATAATGTTAACTACAGAATTCAGGAAGGGAATATCGTGGGAAATAAGGATAAAGGCATTCTCATAATCCAGAAGATATCTTTTCAGCCATGCAATATGCTCCTCATCCAGATAGTTGGTAGGCTCATCCAGAAGCAGGATGTCAGGCTTCTCAAGAAGAAGCTTCGCAAGAAGTACCTTGGTTCTCTGTCCGCCGCTTAGATCCGTAACATCACGGTCAAGCCCCAGATCCAGAAGGCCCAGAGCTCTGGCAACCTCCTCCACTTTGGCATCGATCGCATAAAAATCGTGAAGTGTCAGTTCGTCCTGGATCGTTCCAAGCTCTTCCATCAGACCATCCATCTCGTCAGGATCTGCAGTTCCCAGCTTATCGCAGATCTCGTTCATCCGTTCTTCTTTTTTGAGGAGAGGATCAAAAGCGGATTTCAGCACCTGGCCGATGGTCATCCCCTTTTCCAGAACTGCATGCTGATCCAGATAGCCTGCGTGGACATTTTTTGCCCACTCTACCTTGCCCTCATCCGGCATCAGTTTTCCGGTCACGATACTCATAAATGTGGACTTTCCTTCGCCATTAGCGCCTACAAGTCCGATGTGTTCTCCCTTAAGAAGCCGGAAAGATACATCTTCGAAAATCGCTCTGTCTCCAAACCCGTGGGTCAGGTGTTCTACATTTAAAATACTCATTTGTTATATTCCTTTATCATTGTGGTTTTTCTGTTTTCCCGGAAGGGATTTTTAATAATGCTATAGTATTATACTTGATATTTTTCTCTGCTGTAAAGTCAAATCTCTGTATACACTACGATCGGCTAACTGGCAGCTTTTTTGTATTACCGGTTAAGCTGCTGAATACTATTAAATAATTTTCCATCTTCCTACTTCATTATCTTCTGTAAAAATCCTGTTCTTATTTATTATGCCATCGGATCTCACCGTTTAATATGATCGGATAACGGATCAGCTTGTCTGAATCAAGGTTTTCCGCATACATATCTACTGCGGTTATCTGGTGATTATCATATGTGGTATAATAATAGATTCCCTTTGTCGTGTTGCAGCATGAAGTATAGATCGTGATCTCATATGCACCCTCTGATACCTCACAGCATCCCCGCTGCTGATCAACAGAGCCTAAAATATGGAAAAACTGGCTGACACTTTCGTTTTCCCCATCTCCGGATATTGCGTTTAATTTTGTAAATGCAACCTTTACAAATCTTGACTGGCTTGAAAGATCTCCCGGAATTCCCATTCCGCCCATTCCTCTGCTGTATGGATCCAGCTCCAGCACTCCTGCAAATGTACTTTCCGGCTGCTTTCTGGATACACCCGCATAATTGTTAAGTGCAAACATCTGACCGGGGAATGGAGGATTATTTGTAAGTACGCCAACAGGATCGTCATAGATGTGCATTCCGTCTTTCATGGATTCTACAACGATGCATTCCTCCTTGTCTGCGATCATCCAGTGAAGCTGTGCCGTTGGAAGCTGTTCACTGAAGGGGGTTCCCATAAGCTTCATATTGGAAAGCATCCTCCTTGCTTCAGCCACCGAAGCACATTGGGTAAGTATCCATGGAATAAATTCATATTGCGCCACCTGGACAAGATCCTTATCTGCCTCTGTCGCTTCCTCTGCATATGCCGCATTTCCCACAAAGTTAAGTCCTGCCATACCCAGTCCCTTTTCATTAGCCGCATCATAATAAAGCGGATAATCTCCTGCTACAAACGCCATTCCTATGAAAGCATAATGTGTTTTTGCTTTTCCTGCATATCGGAAATCGAACTCATAATTTCTTGGGGTTATGGTCACCTCTTCCCCATAGGAAAACTCATAGTCAAGAGTTCTTCCCATATAAAAATCCTTTGTCTGATACGTTGCTGCTGTACACATAGATCTACACCTCTTCCTTACAATAATCCTGCAAACAATCTCATGAAAAGCTGTCCCAGACGAAGATATGCACTGCGTCCTGTACGGTATTGTTCTGTTACTTCCCGACATTCCTTCATTGTTTCTTCCAGGTCATTTCGTATGGATAACACAGCCGGACTGTCTGCCATAAAGCATCCGTTTTCAAAATGATGATAAAGACTTCTGTAATCCAGATTTATGGTTCCGCAGGTTGCCATACAGTCATCTGCCACGCTCATCTTGGCGTGACAGAAGCCAGGTGTCCACTCGTAGATCCGCACCCCATTTTTAACCAGTCCATGATAAAAGGAACGTGTAACACTGTAAATCATTTTTTTATCCGGGATACCCGGTGTAATGATCCTGACATCAATCCCCCGCTTTGCAGCAAGACACAGCGCATGTGTCATTTCATCCGTAATGATCAGATATGGCGTTATAAACCAGCAGTATTTTTCAGCTTTGTTGACCATGCTGATATAAACTTCCTCTCCTACCTGTTCATCATCCATTGGACTATCTGCATAAGGCTGTACAAATCCGTTCTGATCTGCCTTATATTCTGATCTTATAAAATATTTGCTGAAATCCTCATTATTATTCCTGTCATTGGCTGCATTCCACATTTCAAGGAATGTTGCTGTCAGCGACTGAACTGCATCGCCTTCAAGACGAATCCCGGTATCCTTCCATTGTCCGTAAGGATTGGTGTAATTAAAATATTCATTTGCCAGATTATAGCCGCCTGTGAAAGCTACTTTTCCATCGATCACAGTTATTTTTCGATGATCACGGTTGTTCAGAAATACATTCAGACCCGGCATAAACGGATTAAATACCCGGCAGTGGATTCCGATCTGCTCCATCTTTTTTACAAAATCCGTATTAATAAAGCCAATAGAACCCATATCATCATAAAATACTCGCACTTCCACGCCTGCCTGTACACGCTCCTCCAGCACTTTCTGGATCTTTTTCCAGGCCTCTGCATCTTCTATCGCATGGTATTCCATAAAAATAAACTTTTCAGCCTTTGACAGTGCCGATAATTGTGCTTCTAATCCCTTTACCGCCTCATCATAATAAACAATATCCGTATTCTGGTATACGGGATAACCTGCATTTTTCCAAATATACTCACTGATATTTCCTGCTTTGGGGATTTTATTTTTGATATTTTCCAGTTTTTCCCGATTATCCGGCAGAAGCGGCAGAAGCTTTCTGTCGATATCCGCATATCGTTCTCGCATTTTACGGGTTCCGCCATTTAATCCGATCAGCAGATACAGCGCTACACCCATGATCGGAAACACAAGTATCAGAATGATCCACGGCATTTTCATGGAAGAGGTCTGATCGGATGCATATAGTGCCAGAACCAGAATTCCTGCAAAGACTCTAGTCAGCAGATTAACGATCTCCGCATATTCATTCAGCCTTGTGATCACGATAATGATAAAAGCTGCTTCCAATAAAATACAAAGCACCGAAAAACATAATCGAATGACACCGTTTTTCGTTTTTGCTCTACCCTCCAGTGTATCCTGCTTCATAAAACCGCCCCTTTCTGCATTGAATGAGAATTTTCTGTTGTGCGTAAGCCTAACTGAATATTCCTGTTGCGTAATAAAATCAACAATTATCGTCTATACTGCAAACAGCGGAGCTCTGACCTGATGATTCCTTGTCCACTGTAATAAAAAATGAAATAAGAAGAAAGCCCTGGAAGCTGCAACTTCGAGGGCTTTTGATTTTTTTGTTATAAACACTTTAATTCTTTTTTGCCTGCGAGCATTATAGCATATGCGATTTTTCTTCGCAATATACTCTGTATACTTTTTAAGATGTTTTGTGCGGTAGTGCGGAGTATTTTCATGGGTTGTCCTCCTGTGAAAACGTATTTTCCGTTTTTATTTTCCAAATTGCTATTGACACTTTCTCAACAGCAACTGGCTTCAGAGTTATATTGAAAAACGCAAATCATATTTTCCTTTTCCGATTTGATCTGAATTAGCTCTTCTACTTTCTCTACCTTATCAGCAGGCAACAGTTCGCTGTAGACCTCATCATCAACTGCTCTGTCTATTTTCTTCCTCCTGTTGTACTTCCTGCTCATGCAGCTGCTCTTTTTTCTACTCGTCCCCTTTCAGGATTTCCTGCACAGTCTCCTGTGCTCCAGGCCAATCCTGCATTTCCAATTTGATCCTCTCTTAAAAATCACCCATACACCTTGTCCTGAATCAAAAGGGCATAGGCACTGCTCCTTTGATGGAATTGGACAGACTTGGCTGTGATATAAAAAGCAGTTTTGCCGCTTCGGTAATAGAGCCAACTTCTGCTACCTTCAAAATATATTTTAATTGTTGAACCGTCATTTCTTCATCCTTTTTATTCTTCCAACTTCCCGATTTATCTCATAGTCCCATTATCAGCGTACCTGCACCGATCAGTACAATTCATATAATCAGCATAAACGTAAAGCTCATGCTGTTAAGCTTTCGATCTTGATTTGGCTGTGAACTCTGAGATAACAACTTTGATGACCTCTACTGTCGATGCCATCTCTTCATTGATATTGAATTCACGACCCGTCTGATTTTTCATAAAGAGCGAAAGGCCTCGTATTTTCTCCTGCACATCCTCTGTTAATTCTGCACGGCCACGCCCAATCACAGATGCAAATGATGCTCCGTATTTGCAAGCTACATCTCCGCCGGATATAAGCTCAACATCACTTTCTACCTCAATGCACACATTTGGATTACTTCTGATCAGATCCAGCTTATGCCCTTCTTTTCCGCAGTGCATGTAGAAAATCAAGATACCCTCTGTATATTCGTATCCGTAGTGAAGTGGAACGATGTAGGGATAATCAGCATCAAACAAAGCAAGATGCAGGACTTTCGCTTTTTCAATAATCTGCAGAATTTCAATAATATTTGTTACTTCTCGATCTTTTCTTCTCATAGATAAATACCTAAAGAATCGTACACGATTCCTCCTTTTTTTAATTTCAAAATTATACAATTTGGAAGTTGTATCATCATTTATCTTTATCTTTTTTTGAAAAAATAAGACTGCCAGATATTCCAAAAGATATACCCAGACATATTCCAATTCCAATTCCAGCCATGCTATTTAATACGTTTATAAAAACAACGCTCCAAAGTATTGCTGCGATTATTCCAATAGTGACTCCTATAATTATCTTTTTGCTGTTCATCAGATTTATCCTCCAAATTCAGATTTCACGACATCGTTTCTAATACAGATTTTACCGTACTTTTTAATCTCAGTCCATCCTTTACCACTAGGCGATAGGAAAACTCTTCTGTCTCTGCTCCGCTGGCAAATATTTCATAGCAATACTTCGTAAGCACTTCCTCTTGTTCCGAAGACAGTGTTTGCAAAAGATTCATGTTAAGAAAAGCAGAGCAAGATTACGCAAGACTCCTTGATAAGAAACTTGGTGCTGAGCATAACACCCAACACCAAGTTTGTCTACAGTTATTCTGATACTTTATCAAAGAAAGCGATCATATAGAGCGGTAATGTAATTATTCCCTCTTCGCTGGTTCCTATATTTTCATCTATGAACTTATATCCATAGCTTATATCTTTATTATTTTTCATGATCGACTTTAGTGAATTTGCACGTGTATTTCCACTCTTGACCTCAATAGGAACTACTTTTCCATCTTTTTGAATGATTACATCAATTTCTTTTTTCGTTGTCTCATTTTTATAGAAATATAACTGATATCCCTTCTTATGAAGAGCATCTGCTACAGCACATTCAAATATTCCTCCTTTGGAATTTCCTGCCAAGGTATTTTCTATAATATGCTGCTTCAAGGAAAAATCTTTCATCGCCATCAACAGCGACAAGTCCGTTTTATAAGCTCTGAAAAAATCATCTCTTGCATAATCATCCAGATCAAATCTTATATCTGTTGACCTTTCTTTCTTGTTTATAATGAGAAAGAAAAAAAAGAAAGGAAAGGCAACCTTTTCAGATCTGGATCGAACTGACAGAAGAGATTATACAGAGGATGCACTCAGAGAAACTTGAGCAAAAAGGAAGCGGCAGGTTGAGCACCTACGTCACCAAATAAAATCATTGCACAGAGAAATACCTCGGCAATGAAATCAACTTCATAAGTTAGGCAAAAAAATAAACAGTCTGAATCCCATGCTATGTACAGAACTCAGGCCGTTTAGCTTTACTTCGCTGTTAATTATTCCAAGTTCCATCCTGATAGATTTGCAATATACACTTATTGTTCATCTTCCCATCCCCATAAAAATACAAAGCTATACAAGGAACTCCGAAGGTCTTCCATAGCTAGTAATATACACACCTTTTTGCGCACGAGTCATCGCCACATACAATAAACATTTTTCAGAGGTAATAGATTCCACCTCAGAAACAGCATCAGTCTTATTGATTGCAAAGGGCAGAGGAATAATCCTATTGTTCACAGCTGCAATAAATACATACTTAAATTCCAGGCCCTTCACTCGGTGCATAGTGGCAACTCGTAGTCCATCAAAACTACGATCATCAACTTTGTTTCTCTTAATTGCATAGGACCGAATCCCTGCTCTTGTAAAAAGCGCAATGTAATCGTCGACTAGCTTTTTGGTACGTGCTACAACGCATATATCAGTGAGAGAAACGCCATTTTCTTTTAGCTTCTTCACTTCACGGAGAAGAAAATCAAATTCGTCATTAGCGTTTTCAAAATTCTCAGCTATCGGTTTTTCTCCATGTGTGAGGGATTGACACTTATCTCCAAGATCTAAATCTTCGTCCAAATCATCAAAAGAAATACCGTTCAATAGCGCAAAAGCATGTTTCCGGATTTCCTCTGTAGTACGATAGTTTATTTTCAAGATACTACTACGACCACGGACATTTATACCACACTTAGAAAGGGTCGGATGATTTCGATATATTCTCTGGTGAGAGTCACCAACTATGAAAATATCATTGGGATGTTCCTCTCCTGCCAACGCTCTAATCAAACGATATGCATTGTCGCTGAAATCCTGTCCTTCGTCGATAATAATACTTGCATATCTTGGTTTTCTGCCCGCAGATTGAAGCAGTTTGGTACTTTCATACATGGCGGTATTTATATCACGTATCTGGTTCTCTTTCATCAGATTTTGATAGTTTTCAAAAACCTTCCAGACCTGCATTCTTTTTTTACGATCAAGTCTGGTGCCACGACCGTTTCTGGTTGCCTTTACATATTTTTCGAGTGTAAGAGCCTCTTGTGCGATCACAATTCTATTCCACTCTTCTTCATAGAACGTAGTCTCATACGGCAAATCGATGTTTGCTAACAAAACAGCTCTCTCCCAAAGGGGATTTATTACATCGTCATAGCCTATTTGAGCAGAGAATCCAGACTCTCGAAGGAACTGATTCACCCAGGCATCCAGATGAATGACTTCTATTCTTCGGAGTTCTTCCAATGTACAGATCTTACGAAGATTCTCTCGGATGTCAGCTGCGAGATTTGCAGTAAAGGTTGTCATCAAAATCCTCTGCTGTCCTTCACATTTGGACGCTAAATGTTTCGCCCTATGCATGGCAACTACGGTTTTGCCAGTACCAGCACCGCCGAGCACTCTTGCAGAACCCGAATACTCTTTCTGTGCAATTTTTCTCTGCGTCGGATGAAGAAATACACGCCATTTTTCCAGTGGTTCTGCCATAATTCGACGCAACTCATCTTCTCCATCGACCACAACAAAAGATTTCAGCGTTGTAGGAACATCTAAAGCAGCTGCTAAATCTTCGCTGAAAGCAGAGGAGTTTTGTTCTTCAGAAACGAGCTCTAATACTTCTTCCATCGGGAAACCTTCTGCCAACCAAGAAAGATGCTCATAAACATCATGTGGCATAGCGGATTCCGATTTATAAAAATCCTCTTTATTAACAAAACTTCTAACAAGATCAAGCTGAACCTCAGGCACACCAAGTCTAAGCAAATCATCATCTTTTGCAAGGGCAAATAGAGCAACTTTTTCAGGTGTAGATACCTGTTCTACTACAGTTTGAACATCAAACACCTGAATTGCGCCTGTTTTAGGGTTGACTTCACATCGTTTACGAGCAGCCCATTGATACGCTTCGTCATGGTGATCTACCCATAAAAGCAGATATACTCCAGCTTCTTGCTGACGGACAACAATACCACGATAAGTATCATCAATACGAACAGAAAAAATTTTCTTATCTATTCCCGAATTAAGTTTCTCATAGTTAATGCCAGGAGACATCGGATTGTTTCGGAACTTATTTACAAACTCCGTTACTTTACCTTGTACCTGTCTCGGAAGACGAGCAAATGCTGTTAAAAAATCCGATGAGATTGCCACTTTAACATTATCCGTCATTGGTTATCACCTCCAAAATAGCTTGCGACATCCATATTCGCAATATCCAGCAAATTCAGGATTCTCCATCCCAATTTTTCGAGTTTCTCCTTATCTTCAGCTTGTTCAGCAGTCATAAAACCAATTCGTCTATCAGGCCATGCAATTTCAACAGTAGCAACCACTTCTCCATCATCGCCTTCAACTTCGTAACCAATGTTATCTTCATCCGGGGCCGGTACGCCAGCGTCTTTTGCGATCTCGACAAATGCTTTTGCATCATCATCGAACAGAAGCTCCTTAATTGCATTCCAAGCATCATCAACCGCGGCTACAGGCGCAACGATATCAGAATCAGCATTTATTGCAACTGGCAGTGCGAGGTAATCCATGTGGCTCATGCCTACAGATGATACCGCTATAAACTCATCCGAGAATTGCATCACATTATAGAATCTCCAAAGGCCATTCCATTCCTGTTCATATTTGTCTGTTCTACGATCCTTTTCGTCATTGAGAACAGCGCAAACCGCAACAGCGCCCTCTGCTTTAAGTTCAGATGCAAGGATAGCAGAGTGAATTGCCAGATGCGCATTAGAAGTTCTCGGAATCCAGCTGCCGAATATAGTTCCAGGGAACACGAAATTAGCATTAGTAAAGTGTGTCTGGTCATTTACAGCTTTTACAATCGTCTCCCAATTATTGAAAGCAAGATTGTTCTTCATCAAAGCAGGTTCCAACAAGGACAGAGAATATGCATATGCTTGTCCCTTAAAAACTCTTTCTGCATCAGGCAGTTTAAGATATTCCAGCAGCAAATCAAAGGAAGACAACTTTGCCGGTTCAATGACATCTGCATTTTGCTTCTTAATCATATTCTGGTACATCGTCTTGCCGGAAGGCATTTTTTCTGCTTCAAGTGTTGTCGTATAAAAATCGCCCTGTGGTACAAATACACTTTGAACGTCCTTAAAGCTTAGCGACCAAATACGGAAATTGCCGCTTCTGCGAATAGCTTCTCGCTTAATTGTATCATCAGAAACGATGTCTTTGTGATATAGGAAACCATCTGTGAATACAGCCACAGGCTTGTGCTCTGGTGCGGAAACTGGCCAGAACACAAAATCCGGCTTACAATCTACCGAAACACCAGAACCAGCATCCAGAAGGACCTGTGGCTCGATTTCCCAAGCAAAGTTCTCTATCTTCACATAATAGCTGTGTTTGCCATTGCGGATTGTGTCACTTACATTGGCGGCACCAACCTTGGTGCGAATTGCTTCCATAAAGCGCTGTTCCAACTCGCTATCAAACAACGGATTAACGGGAATATCATTGATCTTATCAATCTTCTGAACATTATCTTTGCCAGAAAGAATTGATTTCAAGATTCTAATAGCCGTAGTCCTTGAAATGTTACCTATCTGCTGACTCTGACGATAGGCGTATAAGCAATGGTAACATCCATCCTTCTGCGGGTCATCCTTGCAGGAACAATTCTCCATTACATGAAGTGCTCTTTCAAAAATTTCAATCAGAGCGTTCTTTTCATGCATCAACTGTTTCAGATAGCCCGTACCCCCCGGAACAGAATCATAAATAACCAGATACTGCTTTCGATAATCTGCATCGGGAACAGGGACTTCACTGACAGTTGCCCTTAGATGATCAACATTACCGAAATACTCTTTCATACCCAACATAAATGCAGCCACAAACGATTCCATTTTCACAGAGGAAGAATCCATTGTAGTCGCCGGAACAAGAAGTCGGAGAATTTCTGTGCTGAACTCACGATACAGGAACAGACATTTTTCATAAGCGTCAGCCTGCATTAAAGTGGTCATCTTTCTTGTCTTGCAGGCAAAGCTATGATTAGCTTTGCCGTTTTCAGGTTGGATTTTGCCGCAGTATTTACAGATTTTGAAGCCCTTGCGCACTTCTTCGACACCGGAAACAGACAATTTTTCACCAGTCATGTCACTCTCGCCAAAGTTAATTTCACGCAGAGTTGCTTTTCGAACGAATTCATATCCAAACGGGAAATCCTCGTTGTCCATACGATATGCGCTGGAAATATCGCGATCTTCATCTACATCAACCAAAAGTTGCTTACAATAGAAAACATTGTTTCGATCATCGCTTTCATCGTTAATCAGGCTCTTGGTATAATCCATGTTAGAATAGACCATTTGAACCTTCAGCATGGTTCTAACCTGTCCAGCGTCAGCCCAAGCAGGACTACCACACTGAGGACAAGCTGATGTATTCTTGCCAGTTTCCTCAATCTGAGCATGAGAACAATTCGGACAAAGTCTCCATCTTGCGGTCTGAGCGGTTGTCAAATCAACCTGATCTATGGTCAGTTTACGCCCGTCTACATAAAAGCTATTATTAGGAGCAAATTCGCTAATAGCGGAGGAAGCGCTGCGGCTATATTCATAGACCATCTTCTCATATTTTTTCTTCTGAGCCGGTGTTTCCTCATCCTCATTACGATAAAGAACTGCCCGAAGAATAATACCCGCTTCAGGGAAAGCGTAATTTGGAAGCAATCCCTCATCAGACAGGAAATTAAAGATATTTTTCTTGCCAATTTCTTGAAGGACTGTAAGCAATGCCGCTTCTTCACGCTTCAGTTCTTTAATTTCCTCATCATAGGAACTATCTTTTGGCTTATCTTCCAGATCACGAATCATCGCTTTTAGGGCATCAACACTTGTTCTCAATGCATCCTGTTGTTTTTTCAAATCCTCGAATGCATCCAGAATTTTGACATACATAGGACTGTCATTAGCGTCTTTTCCTCTGGCGAACATTTGCAGCTCTTCTCTTGCACTATCATCAAGGTACGCTGCAAACATCTGCATGAAAGAGTTCAACTGACGAGATAACGTGCTTTGTACATAATTCAAGAAGTTAAATGGGAACATATCATCTGGGCGGGCATCCAATTTTTTCAGAACAATACCAACTTTATCAGGAATAGCGCCATCAGGAATCCCCTTTTTAACCCAGGAATCCATGCAAAAAGCTACAAACTGCCTTTCCAAAACAGCAGATGCTCGAAGGAATATTTTGGGTGGAGTGACCTCGCCGGCAATCATATCCAAAGGATCAGAATAGAAATATAAATCGTGGGGTCTTGCATTCGCAATAGCCAAGGTCAGTGCATTACCATCCTTACGACCTGCTCGACCTGCTCTCTGTAAGAATTGGCTCTGAGCTGGCGGCATACTACACAGGATGACAGTAGACAAATCACCAATATCAATCCCCATTTCCAGGGTCGGAGTACACGATAATACATTGGGGTCCCAAATCTCCTGAGTATCCTTACTGCGCTTAAAATCAATTTCGAGCTGCTCTCTATCGGGGCGTTCTAACAAACCCGTATGTTCCCTTGCGTTGATACGAACCAAATCACCAGCACTGTAAAGGCGGCCATAATAATTTATTTCGCCTGACTCGTATTCTTCAAGGAACCCACCACAGGTAGTCCTTTGGCAAGGCGCACCAATCCAAAGCTCTGCATTTTCTGCTGCAACAGCATATACAGAACCACATTTATCGCAACGCATCTGCATCACATCATCCGTGATAAAGACACATTCCTTATTTAGCCCATAGATCTTATAATTGACCGAAGAAGGAACCAGAGATATTACATTTTGCTTCACTGCTTCGTCCAAAATAAATTTACTGATTGCCCGAAAAGTGCTGTCATCTACCAGCACTTCGTTACAGCAGGAAGCAATCCAGTCCACATACTTATTAGCAGCAGGTGAATCGAACTCAAAAGATGAGCGACCATTGCCAATACGCTCAGCAATAAAGCGAGGTGTGTTTCGACCCGACTGACGGCCAGGCATCCAACGATTCCTGTCGTTTGACAACATATAGCCATTGCCATCGCCTATGGTATATTCATCGAACACTTTATCCTCAAAAGCGCCATTTGTGCGCATAAGGTTCAAGTATCCGATAACCATGCGTTTGAACGAATCCGAGTTTTCAGCGGTCAGCACACCAAGTTCGTTGACCGTCCTTTCCTGTACGGCATCAGCAATCCGAGTAATATCTTCCGTAGCAAAGGAAATAACAGAGCAATTAGACTTTTCAAGCGTTCGCCCAATGTTACCGGCAAGACCAAATTCAAGCATGATTTCGTATTTAATACGCTGCTCTACTTCATATACCAGAATTTGTGCCTGCTTATCCTTGCCCAAGCTGCGCTTCTCAACCATATCTTCATAGGCTTGCTTCCAAGTCAGATTAGGAGCAATGAAGAAGCTTACAAACTGCTCATCGGTCATGTGCTCATGCCAATACTTAATAAAACCATTCTGAAAATCCGCAAGGTTTTTCCCAGAACCTATTTCAGTACAGTATTTTTGAATAGCAGTTCTAAGGCCAAAACGCCATGTTCTTGAGTTGAAAAAGCCAGCTCTGTGTGCAGCATCCTGGACATTATCAGAAAACGCCAACGTCTTTTTATCATCGTTAAACTTGGAAGCAAACATTTGTGAAATACTTGCGCTAATTTCTGTTGCACTACGAAGACCCATCAACGACAGACCACGACGACTGCCACAGCAGGGGCAAACGTATTGCTTGTGGTTCTTAGTGCCAGAAGTCTTGATTGGGCTGGGAATCATTACATCAACCATTTCAGCACCGCAGTTGACGCACTCGTCGGTCCCATCCTCACCAAGTTTTACTTGCAGACAATCGGGGCAAATTCTTGCGGGAATCATACCCGAAACACGTTCATCATGAGAATGAGGAAACATCATCACGATTTTTTCGTCCGCACGGAAATATAGATTATAGAACGATTCAAGATTTGTCATGGTGGCATTGCTACGTTCATTGAGTACGGATACCCAACCTGTAATACCACAATCACGACAGTTTACAACAGGAAGATACTGCTTTGCCTGTTGTTTATTCAAATCATGAGCAATCTCATAAGTGATTTCATCTGAGTCTACTTTTGCAACCAAGCGACGAAGTTCCCGCATCCAAAGCTGAACCTGAACATTCAAAAAAGGACGTAGCTTTCCGACCTTTCCCGTTCTTGCATGAGAAACCAAAGCAAAGAGAGAATTGATAACTACATCTGCATCAGGCAGGGTTTTCAAATCTGGGTAATGGACAGCCAAATCCTCTGCAATTTTAGAAACCTGATAATATGTACCGCCGGTCAGATTGATAACCGATTGCATGAAACTGTGATGCATCAATTCATATCCAAGCTGTATTCTGCCTTCATCGTCAAGGACATCAAAAGAAAAATTCGGAAACCAGTCTTTTACCGCGCTCTGCAAGTAGGCCGAAGGCTCATCTTCCTCAGACAATTTTTCCAACTCTATAGCCTGCTCTACTGTTGGCAACGTAAATTCCGTCACTTCGGCACCCGCAAAGAACTCTTGCGCACTCAAACGATCTTCCGTGATAATTGCATCCTTGTCAAACGGCTCACCAAAGATTTCTTCTGCGTAGTTCAGAATACTGCTATTGTTTTCCTTAGAGCCCATCGTTGCAGATGTACCGACACAGCACAGGTATCCATCATAGATGCCCAAGCGCCGTTTCAAACGACGAAGCAAACAAGCCAAATCTGTGCCTTGCGCACCATCGAATGTATGCAGTTCATCGACTGCGATATATTTCAGAGTCTCAGAATCATTATCCTGCCACAAGAGAGCATCTTTCGGACGCACCAGCAGATAGTCCAGCATTTTATAGTTGGTCATCAGAATATCCGGTGCGTTGTTCAGCATGGTTTCGTGGTCTGTAATAACGCCATGTTCGCTCATAGTGCGGGCGGGCGTATGCTCTTGTCCACCAACATACATACCGACAATCACATTTCCACGGAGTTCATCACTTCCATAAATCAGCTCCGCTATACGTTTCGCCTGATCCGTTGCCAAGGCATTCATGGGGTAAATAATAAGTGCTTTTATTCCTCGCTCGCCACGGTGCTGATAGCAATACTCCAGAATTGGATAGAGGAAACACTCGGTTTTACCGGAACCAGTACCCGTTGCAACTAACGTGGATCTACCATCATCTCCAGTCAGTCGCTCAAAAGCTTTTTGCTGATGTACATAAGGAAGATATGCAGGATGAATTGCTTCAAAGCAAGTTGGCATTTCCGCTGCCACACGGAATGGAAGGCGCACAGCAACATAAGGCTCATGGTAAACAGAGCCTTTATTCAGCAGCATTTTCTGTACTGAGCCTTTGAATGGTTCGTTAGTCATCGGAAATGTGGTTTCGATATAATCCCCGATGCCTTTCTGCAATTGTTTGGCAAGTATGGATGGTAGCATACTGCAATCCTCCTAACAATCAATGAACTAATGACTGAATATCTTCGTCACATTCTTCGATAATGTATTGCGGAATCGTTTCGTATTCGCTTGGATTTAACTGAAATAGGAAATCATTTTCAACATGAAATGTTTCATTAACAAATTTTTTTACTACAGGATTTTCATGATTTTCGTTGTACAGAATTCTATAAATCTGTAGTTTTTCATAATTGCTTCCACTATTGTGATACGCATCGATTAGCGTTTGAGTGTTCTGTGTTCTTAAGTATTGCTGATTATAGTCAAAACCAGTAATGTATTGACCGATTTCTGCTGTTGCATCAGCTATTTCAGAAGCGGTCATATTTCGGGTAGCATTATCGTCTGGTATTGTTGGCACTTCTCTCTTATGAAACAAATTGGAAAGCAAATTCCACCCAAGACCCTTGTTGCCCTCTGCTTCATATAACCGTCTTAAAAAAACCGCCTTATTCAATATATCTATATCTGCCTCTATATTCAAAAGGGCTATCTGTTTGAAAGACAGTATATTTGCTTTGGAAATTTCTTTCTCTTCAAGCACACCATTTATTGTTGATAAAAATGCGCCATGCGGAGCAGGATTGAAATTGTAGGGCATAGTTGAAATAACATCGATAACTGTGTTGAAGTCATGTGTCAACAGCAAAACTGTTCTATTCTTAAGGCATCTTTCAGACAAAAACAGCATATTTAGTAGTGCAAATTTCTTGTTTCCATCAAATGAGGTTATCGGATCATCCAAGATAACCATATCAGGATCCTCTTTAATCGCACTGAACATAAACAATGCAAGCGCAAGCGCATTACGTTCGCCATAACTAAGATGACTTTTTGCCGAAGATATTTTAGTATCAACTGAAGTAGGCCGTAGCAAAAGTTTATATTTGTGTTCCGCTGTTTCTTCTATGGAAACTGCATACTTGTAACCTGCACATTTCAAAAAATTATTGATAGCGGTACTGTTCTCTCGAATTGTTCTTTGTATTAGCAGGTTTTGCTGATTTACTTCCCCTTGCAATCTTCCTGCTTTTTCGACAATGTGATGAAGCGATGCATTTATTATATCGATTTTACTGCGCATCAGGTCAGACTGTAGATGACCAAACAGTTCCAAATTAATTTCGTAGCTTCGCAACTGATCAACTACTCTATCAACATCCTTCAAAGAATTGAAACCCAGCTTCTTAATGCCCTGCAACAATACAAGCACCGAATTCACTTGATCCTTAATTTCAAATAAATACCTCTTCTGTTGCGTTGTCATATTTCCGGCATTGTTGGTAATCAATGCAATTTGTTCTCTTGTTGCTTCGCTAAAGTAAGGAGATAACTGTCCAAACAATACGAGCATTTTATCAAGGTGCTCTATGGCTTTTGAATCATATTCTTCTGTGATTTGCAGAATTTTCGCTTTTGCATGCTCGATGGAGCCAGAGCAGTACGGGCATTGGTCTGCTATTTCAAGAAATTTTTTCCCATCAACCTGCCACTTAAGCCACTTCACATTAGATGCTTCTTGCGTGTTACTCAGATATGGCGAAAATGCCTCTAATCCAGCCGGAATATTATTAATTCGATTTCCTTTTCCAAAAGCCTTATATATTGATCCAGATGCAGCAATGCTGGTTTGGCTTCTTCCACAGCCATCTATAAAACTTGAGAACGCTTGGATTAGTGAATCGAGTTCCGGGTTTCTTTGAAAGGATTCATTTATCTCTGAAAGCAACTGCCCTATTTCAGCCATGTGGCGATCATAATCCGGTGTTCTTACAAGAATTTCAAAGCTATCTTTTAGAAGGTCATCCGTTTGATACATATATTGGTCAATATATGCTTCATCGAAGGTCATTACCTTGTGGATGTTATCTACTCCCATCACTTTCGGGCGATGAGTTGGGTCCTTAGCAAATTGATAGGGTACTAACAAATCCAATGCTTTATCATCTTGATTGACCACGGCCGTAATTGCTTTTGATATAGTAGATTTTCCTGTACCGTTTATTGCGTATTTTATGTTCAGGGCTCCTTCAACAATGATTGCTCGCCCCTGAGTAATATTGTTACAGTTTTCAAGAATAATGTCCAATCTGTCCACCTCCATTTTGATTTAAACAGCTTTGCACATAGGGGCTGGGCGTATCCATCACCCTATTTTCCCGTACTTCTCTTCAAAGAACTTCCAAGCGGTTTCGTAGTCCTGCTCACGGTCACAGCGGTCAAAGGGGGCAACATACTCAATGGTGCGCTCCACAGGGCCACCGGGCATGGTGTCATCCATGATTGTGCGATAGAACTTCTTCCCGGCAGGTGCATCCTTCATGTTCAGTTCAAACTCTTTCCGGTCGAAACCAACCCCCACAAGGCTGCGGTTGTTGGTAAAAGTGATTCGACCGTTGGCATCGTACCAAGTATCTGCTTCATAGCTTTGCAGAACTGGGAACTGAATGCGGTAGATGGTTTTCAGCTGCTCCAATGTCATGCCCAGAGCCATTGCTGTCAGGACATCAATTTCCACCAGTGCCTGACGGCGCTCGTAGTCGGTACGCAGTGGGGTATCCCAAGTCCACTCTTTGGTCAGAGTATTGAATTTCGTGTTTGCAAGGCGAGGGTCAGATTTTGACCAGTTGTCAGCAGGGAAGGTTTTATCGAAGCACTGACCCCACAGATTTGAATAATATTTTGTAAGGCAGTTAAGAAGAAGACTTCTCACACAAATCCTGTCTGCTGTTTTTCCTCGTAAAAAAGGCAAAAGTGCAAGCGTACTGAATTTTGCATCACTCTTCCCGGTTGCCTTTATAAAGAAATCATACGGTAGTGATTCAAAGAGCCCTGATACTAGAGCAACATTTTGCATATCCTTGAAAGATAATCCATATACCGTATTAATATGCCCTACCAGTGGTGGAATAATTGCTCCAAATAAAGTTCTTTCACCGCCTTGGTTAAGCATTCTCCGGGTTATTACTCTGTAGTTGTCAGTGTAAAGGGTATTCCATGGAGTTTTTTGTATAACTGAAACATAATCCTGTTCTGAACAGGCGACATCGTACTTACACCGTTGCATATACGAATCGGTAATGTATGTCAAATCAATGTTGTCGTAATCCGAATTCAGTTCGCAGCTTTTTCGAGCACATTTAAAAATAGGATTTGCCATACCAAAGTTTGGCCCAGAAAAAATCATTCTATTGGGTATCTCAGGAATATGAGGGCTTTTCCCTAAGATTGATTTATTCTGTGAACCAGTTTCATCCCACATTTCTGTCGGATATAGCGATTCCGTCATATTACCAAGTGTTATGCTACAATCTGCAAAACGTTCCAAGGTTTCAATTAAGGCCTTTGCATGTAGCACGGGTAGCTTTGCTTGCTTCCAGTTATCATTTCCGTCAAAGAGTTTAGCAAATACAGCCAAATCTTTTTTGGTAACATGAATAACCCGGTCAGGATGCCCAGAGGTGTTCCATTCGCCATTCTCATCCTTGATTCCGGGGATCGGTGCTGAGATATCGCCTTCGTAGCACTCTACGATGCTTTTAGCATCGTAGAGATTGCTGATGGTGTCGAAAGACACCATCAGTGGACCACCATACACATTTAAGCTAAATGTTGTATGGTGGTGCACTTCGGGAAACAGCTTCCTCTCATTTGCAAATTGAAAATGATAACGCAAACGAGGATACAGCTTTTCCCGAAGTGCACCACCCTTCGGATCGTCGTAGACTCCCTCAGGGTGTACAAAAGCGGCAACGCCGCTTTTGCTGTTATACATCCAAGACTGCGGCAAAAAACACTTAAAAAGATTTGTTTGCTGCCCCTTTAAGTCTACATAGTTTTGAGCAGCATTGAGAAAGTTCTGTTCACCTGACATTTCCTCAAATTCAGCAAAGTACAATTGACGAATATCCGCAAAATGTAAAGTTTCTGTTCTATATTTTGCCGTTTCCGATGCAGACAATTTTTTAACTGCGAACATTGGTTGCCGATCAGACAGAACTGATTGCTCATTCCAAGTAATCTTGATCCAAGGCGGATTACCAATAATCAGATCAAACCCGCCACGCTCTGCAAACAAGTCTGCAAATTCAAGCTCCCAATGCATAAACTTGTTCTGTTCCGCAATTCTTGCAGCAAGATCCAGTCTCGGATTCTCTTTACGCAGACGAGGAATATCTACAATGGCATCCGTACCGTAAGTGTCGATAATATCCATTGCCATCTGTTCCATTTCTGTCGGGAACAGAGAAAGCTGACCACCCTTAACAGAATCTGTAACATTCACAGATGCCATGGTTCCTTCAAGAATCAGGGACATATCAAACAAAAATTCACTTCTGGTAGGAAGCAGATCCGCTTTATCAATCGGCCAGAACCACAGCGCACACCAATAGTCCATTGCAAACTTCAGTCGTGCATACGGACCGGCATTCCTCATGTGTTCACTCTTATAGAGTTCACTGAAGATCTTGTCCTTCTGGCGAATCGTAGTATGCGAATCCTCTGCATCATCGGTATAGCCAAAGATAGAGAGAGCATCCTTAGTCTTAGCACCCACTTCCTTGCGCAGTTGAATTTGCGCTTCCCACAGCTCATCAATTGCCGCAGAGAGTCGCAGCAGAGTAACAACCTCATCGTCAGTGACAGGACTGGTAAACTTCTTATTCCAGTCTTTCATCTCCTTGATGTTCTCTGGCTCCAACTGCTTGATAACCTTATCGGAATAGCTGCACATTCCCGGATCGCCAAGCAAGAAATGATAAACTTGCTTTTTCGGCATACGTTTTGTTCCCAACGGTACCCGATCAGGCTCCATCTCATACCAACGCAGCCCTTTAGAGGTGGATTGTACGTTCTCAATGCGATACACCTGCCGCCTTGCACCGATCAGGGAGTTTCCGTTCACCAGCTGCGTACCAAACCACGGCACAAAGCCGCCCTCATAAATGGTGTTTAGCCACAGGGAAACTTCTGCCAGCTCAACAGCCACAGGGTTCAGGTCGATGCCATAAACATTGCGGTCAGCAATGAACATCTTGACCTTCTGCAATTCATTAAATCTCTTTTCATAGCTGATGATCTCGCCGGTTTCTTTCTCCTTGCGGGAAATATAGGCTTCTGCCAGCTGATTGATTGCTTCGTTCAAGAACGCCGCACTACCCATAGCAGGCTCGCAGATGGTCAGCTTGAGAATTTCATCCGCAGTTTTTCCCTCAAGAAGCTCTTTCAGAGCATACTTAACCAGACACTTAGTCAAAACCTCTGGTGTATAGTAGGATGCAGATTTCTCACGCTCTCTACCTGCCAGACGATAAATGAAAGTGCCTTTTTCATACATACGGAGCTTGCCCGCTTTTTCACCAGATTCATAACGGACACGCTCATCTTCGGTATATTGTTCAAGCTCAGATTCAGATACAAAGTAGCCAACATCCAGTTCGTTGAAGCTGTCACCGGCTCTCTTTACTTCATAGAGGTCATGTTCGGCAATAAAGCCTCGATAGGAAAGAAGCGCCTCGTACACTGCACCCATCTGGTTGATGCCCAGATTTACATAGGAAATACGGCCACGGCGACCATTTTTTCTGCCCGTAGCCCTTGTCAAGCTCATAAGGTCGATGATACGCAGCATACAGCTGTTTCTCAGCTTGGCCGCAGTAATCATTTTGGTATATTCCGGATCGAAGATATGTGCCTTCAGCGGAGCAATCAGGAACATATCGTGCAAACTATCGGAACCTGTCGCTTTTTTCAGCTCATCTTCCGTTTTCGGATAGCCGTCATAAATCAGCTCATAGAGCTTTGCCAGAGTTTCATGCAGGTAATAGCCATCACCAACTTCGTTGACATCATCACGGATGTTATCCGCAATATCTCGCAAACTTTCCAGAGAATATCCAGAGTAATAGCTCTGTGCTTTGATCGGTGCATAGCCAAGTTCCGGCCTGGACTCAATAAAGAGCACAAACAGCATACGATACATATAACGCAAACACTCTAATGTCAGCTGTCCGGCATCTACAGGTTCTGCATCAAGATCACGCCCAAGGCGTGTCTTCATATCGTAAAGGACTTCATTGCCTAGCAATTCAATGCTCTCACGAAGGGCGTACTTCAAATCTTGCGATACGCCGGAAGCATTCTTCTGGCTCTGTTCATCCAACTCATCCAACAGAACTTTTCCGTCATCAGGGCAAAGAGAATCCTTATGAAGCAGGACAGACATTGCCTGCAAAGTCGTGTTTTCCAGCCGGGAAAAAATCTCCTCAAGTTCAAACTGAAGATAGCGCTTTTCGTTCCACTTGTTGCGGTCGATAAGAGCGATCTGATTCATGCCAATCAGCATAACAAAACGAGGTGGTTCAGCTGTGCCAAAGAGGATTTTTGTAACCAAGTCCTCGTTTGCTATCTCACCCAAAACGCCCTTGTAAAGTGTACCGGCAGCATCGTCGTCCACATCATTGGCATTAAACACAAAGCTCTCCATAATGCCTGCATCGGATTCTTTAGATGCTGACAACAATACCCACAGCAATGGTGCACCATTGCTCTTTGTCATTTCAAGATAAACCGGAACCGACAGAGAATCGTCCACCGCCACAACTTCTGGCTTTGCTTCCGGATAGCCCAATGATTTCAGATAGTTACCTACAAGCGCCTTGATATTAGCAAGCACTTGTAAGTTTACAGAAGAACGGACAAATTTATCATGTGCCGTATAATACTGTCGTGCGTTCTGACGCAAAAGCGACCAGGGAGTTTTTATTTCTTCGGACTCTCTTGCAGCTGCATTCCAACCACTGATAGTAGCCCTCGTGTTTTCTTCAAACACAGTGGAAAAATAATGGTTGGTATAGTATTCATTTTTATTGGTGATACCTGTTAAATCCATGCTCATTGCGATACCCCCATCAGTACAGATACAACTCTGATGTACGGGTTGTTCTGTATTGTCAAAGTTTCTTTCACCCAGCTCATAAACTGATCAAAGAGTTCATCTACCCGGCGCTCCTGTTCTTTCAACTTCCGCTCATGCTCGAACAAGGTCATCTGGTAGTATTCTTTATGCTTTTCTTGGAGTTCAATCAGCTTATCAACTTCTTCATCCAGCAACGGACTCATTTCCGTCTGGTACCTCTTGTAATGTTCATCCAAATACCTTTTTGCTTGGGAAACTACATCACGCAGCAAGAAACTTGCAGCAGAAATTTCATCTTCACCTATGCAATTCGTATTCGGAATCTGGGAATTACTCAATCCTGTTTTCTGTACCACTTCATTCATAGATAGCACCTTAACGAATTTGCCATCTTGGTACAACAAACCAAACCATTCATCAACCAAAGGAGTTGACTTCAGATTAGGCATACTGCCGGTTACAACATAAATGCTTTCGCCAGCCTTTAATGCTCCAGGAATCCCAAGGACAGGCGCTTCATCTCTCTTAAACAGCAGACTTGCTTTGTCATTAACCCAACTCAGAACGGGGTGGAGTTTCCATAAATACTGAGTAGTCGGCCAGGCAGACTCGTCCATGTTTTTCTGCATACTGCTTCGCATCTGTTCCATGCAGAAGGCTTTATCATCAGAAACACGGAGAGTTTCTCCCTGCGGAAGTGCTTCTTCTGGGACAAGTGCTTTCAAACGCCGCTCCATATCAGGAGTCAATCTAATATCTAAACCGGAAACTGTTTTCAGTCTTTCAACCGGATGATTCTCTGTCTGATTTAGATATGTGAGTGCCTGATACAAATAATCCATATCAGAGAACAAGGTTTCGTCCGAAACAATCTCCGATTTTTTCTCGTCCTCATCTTCCTCTTTTCCAGCTGCTGCCATCAACGCTTCAAATGGATCAAAGTCGTCTTCACCAGCATCCAATGTTTGTTCAAAAGCATCTGAATCCGAACCAGATTCAATTGTTTCAGCTACAACAAGTTCTTCATCTTCGATGGTAAACTTACCGAGCAACAAAGAAGGATCGCCAATATTTTTCAGAGCCTGCTCCTCTTTTGTAATCAAGATTTCAATGATACGCATATCGCCCTTGATACGTTTGTTATCACTTTCAATGAGCATATAGCGAATATCAGGGCGATTCTGTTGGCCATATCTGTCGATTCTACCATTTCTTTGTTGGAACACCATCAAAGACCAAGGAATGTCAAAATGAATCAACCGATGACTCAAATAGTGCAGATTCAAGCCTTCAGATGCAACATCAGATGCAACCAAAACACGAACAGGAGATTCCGTTCGGCCAAAATCCTCAACAATGCGTTGCTGTTCAGCGTCGCTCATCCCACCGGAAATCTCCTGAATGGCGTTTGCCTTCAGTCCAAGATCTTTGCGAAGTCTTTCGGCAAGATACTTCATAGTTTCGATACGCTCAGTAAAGATAACAACACGGTCACCGCTATCTGCTGGATTCCAAGCGTATTCCTTACTTCTGATGAGATCAAGGAGTTTCTGATAGCGTGTAAAATCTGCCGGAGTAATTGCCTCCAGCGCAGTTTTCAGGTTTTCAAGCAGATGAATATCTTTGATGTCATCTGCAGTATATTTTTTATATAGTTTCTTCAAACGCGCTTCGATACTCTTGATGCAAGCTGCCGGACTGGAGAACAAAGATTTTTCCAAGCTGGTCTTAAACAGCTGACCTGTACCTTTGGTTTTACCCAAATCCATCTCCAGTTGCATTTCAGCAAAAATATCAAAAGCGTATTCTTCCTTTGCAGATGCATTGCAACGCTCAAGTGTGATTTTTCTTTCTAAGAAAGAACCACTAACTTGATCTTTGACATCTTTCTTAAAACGCCGAATGCAAAGTCCCTTAATATCTTCCGGGGTATAGTTTTGTGGGTCTGCAATCGCGGTCGGGTCGAGCATATTCATTAAGGATGCAAAGCTCTTTGCTCTACCGTCATGAGGAGTTGCTGACAGCATTATCATTGTGTCACTACGATCTGCAAGCAGCTTTGCAAGACGAGAACGCTGCGCCTGATGATCTCCACGTTCTGCAACGTTCTGAGCTTCATCGATTACAATAATATCCCAATATGCATTTTCCAGATGAGTACGATATTCAACGTCTCGCTTTAAGGTGTCGATAGATACAATTGTCTTGTCATAATAAAAAAAAGGATTATAATTCGACGGCAAGTTGGCACGAATCTTTTGAATCCGGTTAGAATCAAGGCGCACCAAAGGAATGGTGAATCGGTTCCACATTTCTTTCTGGAACTGTGTCATCATACTCTTAACGGTAACAACCAGTATTCTTTTACCCTTACCACGAGCAATCAGCTCGGACATCAAAATACCAGCTTCCAGAGTTTTACCGAGACCTACAGTGTCCGCAATAAGAATTCTCTGTCTCGGGCGTTGCAGGGCAAGCTTTGCAGGATCAAGCTGATATGGCATTAAGTCCATTGCCGCTTTATGACCAATATGTAAATTGGCATCCGTAGGAATTTGCTGACGCCATTGACTTTCTAAATATAATAGTGCTCGTTTGTAGAACGGCGAAGTATCCGCAACCAATTTAACCTCCGCAGGATCAACGATTTGAATCTCTTCCAAATCCGTAAGGAAAATCGCTTCTCTATCCTTAACCAACGGAGAAATACCAACGCAGTATAAAGTCTTGTTGCCAAGACTATTCGTTTCAATTTTTTTGACCATCCATTCCTCGTCACGAATGATGGTTCTCATGCCAGGCGCAAAATCTATCATCACGTTTTCTCCTTTGGTTTACTGCTTTTTATCATCTCGATAAAACTCCAAAACATCATTTGGAGTGCATTCTAATGCAAGACAAATTCGTTCGACCATTTCAACGGAAACAGGTTCTCCGCGCCCCATTTTCCCAATGGTACTTGCGCTGACTCCGGCAAGCTCGCACAGCTCTTTCTTCTTCATTTTCTTGTCTATCAACAGCTTGAACAACTTGTTATATGATACTGCCATCGCCTCTGCCTCCTACTTAAAAATAGCCTGTCCATGGGTATAATTTTTCTATTTTCAAGTATAGCACTTATCGTCTTCTAAGTAAACAGAAAATCGTGCGTTCAAAACGCTTTTCACTCTTATGCAAGCAGGGCTTTCGTGACACGAAAGCGATTTTCTGCTTGTTGGGGAAGTCTCCACTCCGTTCCAGATGCTTTAACGGCATTCCTGCCAAAGAAAACGCCGGAGTGAATCATCACCCCGGCTTCAAAAAGTATTTACTTGTGCTTGCAACCTCCACGCTTTTTGTAGTCCTCGTCTATACGCTTTTTCCAATCTGCGCTCAGCGGGGCGCTGCACCGGACAGAGCTGATTGCTTCGCTGACCACCTCATAATTCAACGCGGTTCCTTCACTGTCGCACTGATAGTTGACTGCACGATCTGCACCGATTCCGAACTGACTTGCAGTCTCTACTGCGTCAATATTGGCACCAAGGAACAAAAACTCCCAACCGTATTTCGCTTTCTGCCGCTCGATCATCTGCTTCACTTTTTCGCTGTTGTACCGGCGGCTGGCATTTTCCATTCCGTCTGTAGTGATTACGAACATGGTATGTTCCGGCACGTCCTCCGGCCTTGCGTACTTATGAACATTTCCAATGTGATGAATCGCACCGCCGATGGCATCTAAGAGTGCTGTGCATCCGCGAACCGTGTAGTCACGGTCAGTCATCGGTCGGATATCCTTTACATTTACACGGTCGTGCAGGACTTCGCTCACATTGTCAAACAGCACCGTTGAGATCAGTGCTTCGCCCTCTGCTTTTTTCTGCTGCTCAATCATGGAATTGAATCCGCCGATGGTATCCCGTTCCAATCCGCTCATGGAACCGCTGCGGTCTAAGATAAAAACGATCTCTGTTAAATTTTTTCTCATATGCTTGTCCTCCCAAAAGATTATGGCTGCTCGGTTTCGTACCTTACAGCCATAATATAGCGATTTTCTTTTGTGAAGTGGTCGCATAGAAAACGACATTTCTTTGTCCTTATGCCCCGATCAGGCTCTGGTCAAAAGCAAACAATGCCTCGTTGATTTCATACACATTGTAGTTTCCCCGTTCGACAAAATATTCTACAATGATATCGAATTTGCTCGAATGGGAAAGGGTAAATCCTGCCTTGCCGAGCATCTCCTGCATCTGGGCAAGCGGCAACTCCAAAGCGAGAGCAAATGCCAGCACTGTTGGTTTGGATGGCTTATAGAATTTATCAGAGCGAATTTTGGAAAAGAGCTTCCGGTCAATGTTTGCCTTCTTGTAGCACTGAACATCCGTCATGCCGCTTTCGTCAATCTTCCGCAGCAGCATTTCCGAAAAGCTCTCATCAATCTGCCCCAGTGCCTCCTCCAGAGATTGACTGCTGCAAGATTTACAGATTGCTTCGGACGGCAGCGGGGCAGATGCAGCTTCAAAACAGGATTCCTCTGACAACGCTTCAAGCCGCCGTCTCTGTTCTACTCGACTGTCGGTATGTTCATCCACATACCAGTCATCTATGTATGCCGCGATATCAGCAAACAGTTTTCCGCTAATCTGATATGCCTTCTTATCAAAGATAACGATGTAGACCATCATCTCATTTTCCAGCAAGAATGCACTGATGGTATCGACTGCAACCTTCAGAGCCTGGTCTTTTGGATAGCCGTAGATGCCGGAGGAAATCAGCGGAAAAGCCACCGCCTGACAGCCATTTTCTTTTGCCAGGTTCAAAGATGTCCGATAACAGGATTCCAGAAGCTGTTGTTCCTGATGCTTGCCATCTCGCCAGCGCGGGCCGACTGCATGAATCACATATTTGCAGGGCAGGCGATATCCCTTTGTGATTTTTGCGCTGCCAGTCTCGCAGCCATGCAGCGTACTGCATTCTGCAAGCAGTTCCGGTCCGGCGGCACGATGAATACAGCCGTCCACACCACCGCCGCCCAAAAGAGAAGTGTTGGCAGCATTGACGATTGCGTCAACGCGCATTTTTGTAATATCGTTTCTGATAATCTGTAACGGCATGAAGCATACCTCCCATTCGTCCGATCAGAGTCCTTGTCTGATCAAATATCTATTAAAGTGTCTCATACATTGCTTTCAATTTTTTCGGCGCTACACCGTTCCTGCAAATACACTGCCATAAAGGGCAAATATATTTGCTTCCCGTCCGTATTGTTCTATGCTATAATACTATTGTTGTCCAACCGAAACCCGGCAACGGGAGGAGGTGAACGTTATAGACACTTTAATTACCTTTATCATCACTGTTGCGGCAGGTGTTACTTGCCATCTCATCTGCAAATGGTTAGACAGACATGATAGGGACAACAAATAGCCTAGTGGTTTCTTATCCACTATAATAAAATAAGAAGAAAGCCCAAGAAGCTGCAACTTCAAGGGCTTTCACTCTTTTTGTTATAAACACTTTAATACCTTTTGCCTACTGGCATTATATCATACGCAATTTTTCTTTGCAATATACTCAATATATTTTTTAAGGTGTTTTGTGCGCTACGTGTGTTCTACACTTCAAAATCGCCCACTTTTTTAGAAAATCCAAGAACTTTCAGGCATAAAAAAACCCCGGAAAATCAAAGATTTCCGAGGTTTTGATAAATTTCCGTATTCGATTGGAATTATCGTTTGCTGAACTGCGGTGCGCGACGAGCAGCTTTGAGACCGTATTTCTTACGCTCTTTCATACGTGGATCACGTGTAAGGAATCCAGCAGCTTTAAGAGCTGGTCTGTAGTCTTTGTCTGCCTCAAGGAGTGCTCTGGAAAGACCATGACGGATTGCTCCAGCCTGTCCTGTGTATCCACCGCCGTGAACATTAACGATCACGTCGAATTTACCCTCTGTCTCTGTTAAAGCCAGTGGCTGACGAACGATAACCTTCAGAGTCTCAAGTCCGAAGTACTCATCGATGTCTCTTTTATTGATAGTGATTTTACCTGTTCCAGGTACCAGGTAAACTCTTGCGATTGATTTCTTTCTTCTTCCTGTTCCGTAGAATTTTGCGCTAGCCAATGTTTTCTACCTCCTATTAAAATGTTAAAACTTCAGGCTTCTGAGCCTCATGTTTGTGCTCTGGTCCTGCATATACGAAAAGTTTCTTGTTCATAGCTCTTCCAAGAGGTCCTTTCGGAAGCATTCCCTTAACTGCGAGCTCGATAACCTTCTCAGGTTTCTTTGCTAACATTTCTTTTAATGTGGTTTCTTTCATTCCACCAACATAGTCGGAGTGGTTATAATAAATCTTCTGCTCAAGCTTCTTGCCTGTAACTTTGATCTTATCAGCGTTTACAACGATTACATAATCTCCTGTGTCAACGTGCGGTGTAAACTGAGGTTTGTTCTTTCCTCTTAAAACACTTGCAACACCGGATGCCAGACGTCCCAGAGTGCAACCCTCTGCGTCAACTACATACCATTTTCTTTCGATTTTATCCGGATTAGCCATATAAGTCTGCATGGTCCTACCTCCTGTTATTTATCAACGATAATGTTTCTCAAACCGCGGTACTTCCGCGAAAAAAAGTAAATGGAAACGCGGGTGCAAAATAAATCGCGGAAATGTCCGAAACCGCTGATAAAATGCCGTCGCCGGGGCTATTGGCTCAAGCATCTTCGCACTACGTCACATTGAGTTATTATATTATAAGGCACCTTGCCTGTCAACTGTTTTTTCTTGTAATTTTCAACAAAATTCCTGTTTTCAGAAAAACTCGATTCCCATCAGCGTCAACCCCTGAGCCGGAGCTGTGGGGCCTGCTGCCCCGCGGTCACAGGCTTTCAGGATCTTATCCATGCGTTCCGGCGGATACTGCCCGTTTCCGATCTCGATCAGGGTTCCGGAAATGATACGCACCATATTGTAAAGGAAACCTGTTCCTGAAATGCGGATGGTCACCATGTCACCATCTCTCCACACGTCCATGGAGGTCACGGTACGGATGGTGGTCTTCACCTGTGCGCCGGAGCCGCAGAAGCTGGCAAAATCATGGCGTCCGATCAGATAAGATGTTGCTTCCTTCATCTTATCCACATCCAGTTTATAATGGTAAAAATAAGAGTACAAACGCTCCGTTGGCACCGGAAAACGCCGGTTCAGGATACGATATTCATATGTTTTTTCACTGTCACAGTAACGGGGATGAAAATCCGGCTCCACCTCCTCAGAAAGCTGGATACGGATATCCTCCGGAAGTCTCTGGTTCAGTGCATAGGAAAATTTTTCCCCGGGGATCCTGGATTCGGTATCAAACACCGCCACATTTCCAAGAGCGTGCACTCCTGCATCTGTACGGCTGGCACCGATGGTCTCGATCTTTTCCCCAAGCAGCTCACTTAAGGTATCGTTTAAAACGCCCTGAATGGTGATTCCATTTGGCTGTGTCTGCCAGCCTGAGTACTTGGTTCCATCATAAGCTACAACAAGTCCTACTCGTTTCATAAAATATATTCCCTCCTGATACAGACATCCCTGCAGTACTTTCTATCCCAAAACAGACATACCGTCCTGCAAAATGCCTGCCTGATCCGGTTACAGTTCCGCTGTGCAAAATGCAGCGCTTCGGACCGTTCCATGTCTGAGTACCGGCAGGATTTGGCTACAGTCCCGCCACACGGAATGCAACACCCACCGCAAGATATGCCACAAGGATCCCATAGGCCGCATAATCTCTTTTTTCATAATGCAGCGGCTTCATCTGGGTTCTGTGCTCTCCACCATGGTAACACCTTGCTTCCATGGCCATTGCCAGATCATTGGCACGGCGGAACGCCGAAATAAACAGCGGCACAAGAAGGGGTACCATATTTTTCGCCTTCTGGATCAGGTTTCCGTTTTCGAAATCTGCACCTCTGGCGATCTGTGCCTTCATGATCTTATCCGTCTCCTCCAGAAGGATCGGGATAAATCGAAGGGCAATGGACATCATCATGGCGATCTCATGTACCGGCACCCGGATCTTGTTCAGCGGACGGAGCAGTCTCTCCAGACCATCTGTCAGCTGATTCGGCGTGGTAGTCAATGTCATGATGGAAGATCCGATCACAAGATAAACAAGACGGATCGCCATTCTTCCTGCAAGAACAAGGCCTTCCCTTGTGACCTTGATGATCCCGAAACGCCACAGCACTTCGCCAGGCGTCAGGATGATATTGAACACAACCGTGATCAGAAGGATCATAACGATAGCCTTCAGACCCTTGAACATGAATTTCACCGGAACCTTGGATATTGCGATCATGGCTACCAGAAATGCTGTTGCCACCGCATATCCGAGAAATGTATGGAACAGGAACACAGAGATCAGAAATCCCAGAGTTCCCAGAAATTTGGTCCGTGGGTCCAGTCTGTGAAGAACGGATTTGGCCGGATAATACTGGCCAATGGTAATATCTCTGATCATTTTTCCGCCCCTCCTTTGTTCAGTAATGGAGAGTTCGCCTGCGCAAGTGCGGCAAGGATACTGTCTCTGGCTTCCTCCACCGTTGTGGCATCTGCATCCACATACAGCCCATGTTCCTTCAGCGCATGCATGACATAAGTGATCTGCGGTGCGGCAAGTCCCATGGTTTCCAGTTCCTTATAATGGGAAAAAACCTTCTTCGGCTCATCATCAAATACAGCTTCTCCGTGATTCATAACAATGAGGCGCTCCACGTATTTCGCAATATCCTCCATGCTGTGGGAAACCAGAACAATGGTTATCCCTCGCACCCTATGAAGCTCTGCGATCTGATCCAGGATATCATCCCTGCCCTTCGGGTCAAGCCCTGCTGTGGGCTCGTCCAGGATCAGGATCTTCGGGTTCATGGCAAGAACCCCTGCAATAGCTACCCTTTTTTTCTGGCCTCCGGAAAGCTCAAAGGGTGATTTTTTGAAATTGGACTCTTTTACTCCAACCTGAGTCAGAGCCTGCTTCGCTTCTTTCTCTGCTTCTTCCCTGGAAAGTCCCTGATTCATAGGTCCGAAACATACATCCGAGATCACATCATTTTCAAACAGCTGATGCTCCGGGTACTGAAACACCAGACCAACCTCGCTGCGGAGCTGTTTCCGGTCATATTTCTCAGCCCACACATCTTCTCCGTTATACAGAACCTGGCCGGATGTTGGCTGTACCAGCGCATTCAGATGCTGGATCAGCGTGGATTTTCCGCTTCCTGTGTGTCCGATGATCCCGATAAACTGGCCGTCCGGGATCACAAGGCTGACATCCTTCAGCGCATGGCTCTCATAGGCTGTCCCGGGGCTGTAGGTATAGGTTACATTTTTTAATTCGATTGACATAATGCGCTCACCAGCTCCTCTGTAGTCAGTATTCCATCCGGAACATCCACGCCGGATTTCTTCAGTTCATATGCAAGAAGTGTTACCTGTGGTACATCCAGTCCATACGCCTTAAGGGTATCCACCTGGGAAAAGATCTCTTTGGGATTTCCCTGCATCACAACATTTCCGCTGTCCATGACATAAACACGGTCAGCATGGATCACTTCCTCCATGTAATGGGTGATCAGAATGACTGTTACCTTTTCCTTACGGTTCAGCTCCCGCACTGCCTCCAGGACTTCCTTTCTTCCGTTAGGATCCAGCATGGCGGTAGGCTCATCCAGAATGATGCACCGCGGGCGCATGGCCATCACGCCTGCAATAGCCACTCTCTGCTTCTGCCCTCCGGAAAGTTTGTTTGGGGACTGATAACGATAGGCTGTCATACCGACTTTTTCCAGGCTGTCATTCACCCGTTTCCAGATATCATCTGTAGGAACTCCCATATTTTCCGGACCAAAGCCTACATCCTCTTCCACAACGGTTCCTATGATCTGGTTATCCGGATTCTGAAATACCATTCCTGCCTTCTGGCGTACCTTCCAGAGTTTGGTCTCTCTGGCGGTATCGATCCCGTCCACCAGCATCGTTCCCTCTGTTGGGATCAGAAGCGCATTCATATGCTTCGCCAGTGTGGATTTTCCAGATCCGTTATGTCCCAGAACTGCCACAAATTCTCCTGCTTTAATGTCCAGGTTCACATCATTGACTGCACGCTGCATGTCTACCACATTGCCGTCATCATCGTATCTCTGATAGTCAAATCCCAGCTTAAGCGCCTTGATAATTCCCATCTTTTCTGCTCTCCTTAATCCTCTGTAGCTGCCGGTTCACCAAGGCCGGTCAACTCATCGATCAGTGCCCATATCTCGTCTCTTCCCTGCTTCGTCTCCGCAGAAAACGGAAGGATCTTTCCCTCTTTCGGAAGGCCCAGTCCGATGCGGATCTCCTTCAGGCTTTTTGCCACCTGGCTGCGTTTCAGCTTGTCAAGCTTGGTCGCGATGATCACCGGCTCATATCCGTTGTGACAGATCCAGTCATACATCTGCTTGTCATTGGCGGAAGGCTTGTGGCGGATATCCACCAGGAGAAAAACCGCACGGAGCTCTTTGGAATTATGAAGATAGCCCTCGATCATTTTTCCCCATTTTTCCTTCTCTGCCGCAGAAACCTTGGCGTAGCCGTAGCCCGGCAGGTCTACGAGATACATTGCTTCATTAATATTATAAAAATTGATCGTCTGTGTTTTTCCCGGCTGTGCGCTGGTTCTTGCCAGGGCCTTGCGGTTCATCAGACCATTGATCAGGGAGGATTTCCCTACATTTGATTTTCCCGCAAAAGCTACCTCCGGCCTTCCTGTGTCCGGGATCTTGCTTGTGATGCCGCAGACGATATCCAGCGATACGTTTTTGATTACCATTCGTTATTCCTCCCTTTTCTTTTAAAAGCCCTGTCCTGAAGGTCAGGGCAGGGTTTTTCTGTTTTTTGTTTATACAAGAGCTTCACCGAGAACTTCTTTCATGTTATCCACAAACCGGATATCCAGTCCCTGGATGATCTCTCTGTCCATCTCCTCGATATCCGGACGATTTTTTTCCGGAACAAGGACTTCTTTGATCCTGGCATATTTAGCTGCAAGCAGCTTCTCTTTCAGTCCGCCGATCGGAAGCACACGGCCTCTTAAGGTGATCTCACCGGTCATGGCAAGATCCGCACGTACCGGTTTTTCGATAATTGCAGACAGCATGGCAGTTGCCATGGTAATACCGGCAGATGGGCCATCCTTCGGAACGGCACCCTCCGGGATATGTACATGCATATCATGCTTCTGGAAAAATTCCGGATCGATCTCATATTGGTCAGAAACTGAACGGATATAGCTGATACCTGCCTGTGCAGATTCCTTCATCACATCTCCAAGCTGTCCGGTAAGAAGCAGCTCGCCTTTTCCGGGCATGATATTGACTTCGATCTGCAGGGTATCACCGCCTACCTGTGTCCATGCAAGACCGCGGGCGATCCCGATCTCATCCTTCTCATTTGCCATCAGATAGTTATATCGTTCTTTGCCAAGGAATCTGGAAATATTTCTGGATGTGACAACTACCTTATCCTTACCCTCTTCCATGATAGCACGTGCAGTTTTTCTGCAGATACGTCCGATACTTCTCTCCAGAGAACGGACTCCTGCTTCCTTGGTATAATTATTGATCAGCTTGCCAAGAGCTGCCGGCTGGATCACCAGCTTGCCTTCCGGAATACCGTTGATCTCCATCTGCTTCGGGATCAGATGTTCCCTTGCGATATGTTCCTTCTCATTTTCCGTATATCCCGGGATTTCCATCAGCTCCATACGGTCAAGAAGAGGTCTCGGGATTCCCTGAACATCATTTGCAGTGGCAATAAACAGTACCTCGGAAAGATCCTGGGGAATCTCCACATAGTGATCATTGAACTTACTGTTCTGCTCCGGATCCAGAACCTCCAGAAGTGCTGCGGAGGTATCTCCTTTATAATCGCTGCTGGTCTTGTCGATCTCATCAAGAAGCATCAGCGGGTTGCTGACTCCGGCTTCCTTCAGTGCGACTGTGATCCTTCCTGGCATGGCACCGACGTAAGTCTTTCTGTGGCCACGGATCTCTGCCTCATCACGGACACCTCCAAGACAGATACGGACGTATTTCTTGTTCATGGCCTCTGCCACAGAACGTGCAATGGAAGTTTTTCCGGTTCCCGGAGGTCCCACCAGACAGAGGATCGGACTCTTTCCCTTGTGGGTCAGCTTACGTACAGCAAGGAATTCCATAATACGTTCTTTGACCTCTTTCAGTCCGTAATGACCCTCTTCCAAAACCTTCCATGCGTTCTCAAGATCCTCGGAATCCTCGGATTTCTTATTCCACGGAAGTGCAAGAACGGTTTCCAGATAGCCTCTCTGCACCGTTGCCTCTGCAGCACTGGCTGCCATTCCTTTAAAACGGCTGATCTCCTTGGAAATCTTCTCTTTTACTTCATCAGATGCATCCAGCTCCTTCAGCTGTTTTTTAAATTCATCGATATCATCAGCAGTATTCTCCTCGCCCAGCTCCTCACGGATGGTTTTCAGCTGTTCCCGGAGGATATACTCTCTCTGATTCTTGTCGATATGGGATTTCACCTTGCGCTGAAGATCTTTAGTGATATGGATCACCTCGATCTCGCTGCCAAGAAGCGCTCCAAGGATCTCATAACGGTCATTCAAAGACACTGCTTCCAGAAGCTTCTGCTTGTTCTGATACGCCATCGGAAGATTTACTGCGATCTGGTCGATAGTTTCCTGCACATCTTCGATGTTCATGATCTGGGTTACCAGATCCTTGCTTACTTTTCCGCTTTCTCTGCAGTATCTCTGAAAAAGCTCCCGGATGCTGCGAAGCATGGCGTCCTTTACCGGTTCCGGGTAATCCTCTTCCTGTGCCGTAACGATCTCGCATTCCGCCTTCAGATATGGTTCCTCCTGCTCCAGGCCCAGAACCTCTGCCCTGTCCAGTCCCTCTACCAGAACCCGGTAAAGATCCTGCGGAAGCTTCACCACCTGCTTGATATAAGCGACGGTTCCTACCTGATACAGATCCGTAAGTTCCGGTATTTCCACCTCAGGATCCTTCTGTGTCAGCAGAAAGATCTTCTGGTCATGGAGCATGGCTGCTTCCACGGCACGGATGGATTTCTCCCTGCTCACATCAAAGTGTACGATCATATCCGGAAGGACTGTAGTCCCACGGAGAGCGATCATTGGCAATATATTGACCTGATTTGTCATTTATGTCATTCCCTTCATCAAGCTGTTTCCGGCTTGCCTTTCTTTCTCGAACGGGATGTTTTGTGTCCTGCTTTCTTGGCAGGAGACTTGGCCTCCCCGTGGATGATCTCCGGCTCTCCGGTTCCCTCCACTGCCTCTTTTGTGACGATACATTTACGGATGGTATCGTCAGAAGGTGTCTTGTACATCAGATCCATCAGGGTATGCTCCATGATGGCACGAAGTCCTCTGGCACCTGTTTTTCTCTCAAGAGATTTCCGGGCAACTGTCTCAAGTGCCTCATCCTGGAACTCAAGTTCCACACCGTCCAGCTCAAAAAGCTTGTCATACTGCTTGGTGAGGGAGTTCTTAGGCTCTTTTAAGATTCGGATCAGTGCTTCTTCATCCAGGGAATCCAGTGTCACAACAACCGGAACTCGTCCGATAAACTCCGGGATCAGACCGAATTTGATAAAGTCTTCCGGCATAACTTCTTTCAGGACTTCGCCTACATTGCGGTCTTCCTTCTCAGAAACCTCTGCTCCAAAACCAATGGACTTGGTATCCTGTCTTGCCTCGATGATCTTCTCCAGTCCGTCAAAAGCACCACCGCAGATGAACAGGATGTTTGTCGTATCGATCTGGATAAACTCCTGATGCGGATGCTTTCTTCCGCCCTGCGGCGGAACACTTGCAACGGTTCCTTCCAGGATCTTCAGAAGTGCCTGCTGTACGCCCTCACCGGACACATCTCTGGTAATGGAAGTGTTCTCGGATTTTCTTGTGATCTTGTCGATCTCATCAATATAGATGATTCCGTACTGCGCACGTTCAATATCGTAATCTGCTGCCTGAATGATCTTCAGAAGAATATTCTCAACATCCTCGCCAACATAGCCTGCCTCTGTGAGAGTAGTGGCATCTGCGATGGCAAAAGGAACATTCAGAAGTCTCGCCAGTGTCTGTGCAAGAAGTGTCTTACCGGAACCTGTAGGACCAAGCATCAGGATATTACTCTTCTGCAGCTCAACGTCCAGATTTCTGGAAGCAAGAATTCTCTTGTAATGATTGTAAACAGCCACAGAAAGTGCCTTCTTGGCATCGTCCTGACCAATGACATATTCATCCAGGATACTGTGGATCTCTTCCGGTTTCAGAAGGTTGATCCCTGTTTCGTAATCTGCTTCATGATCATACATATTGAATTCTTCTTCCATGATCTCGGAACAGATACCGATACATTCATCACAAATATACGCTCCATCCGGACCTGCGATCAGTTTCCGTACCTGGTCTTCGGTCTTATGGCAAAAGGAGCATCTTACCTTTCCTTCTCTTACTTTATCTGCCATATCTTTTTGTTTCCTTTCTAAACGTAAATGTCCGTCTCCCGCAGACATTTAAAATTCCTTTTTAAAGCAAGATAAGACTCCTGTGTCTTTACAGGAGTCTTTTCTTACGCATTATTTGTGGATCACAACACCGTCAATCAGGCCGTATGCCTTAGCTTCTTCCGCTGTCATATAGTTGTCACGGTCAGTATCTTTTTCCACAATCTCAAGAGGCTGTCCGGTATTCGCAGAAAGAATCTCGTTCAGCTTCTTTTTGGTTTTTGCGATCTGGTCAGCTACGATCTGGATCTCTGTAGCCTGCCCCTGTGCACCGCCTGATGGCTGATGGATCATGATCGTCGAATTCGGCAGTGCATATCTCTTGCCTTTGGCACCGGAGGACAGGAGGAAAGCTCCCATGCTGGCTGCCATTCCAAGGCAGATCGTAGATACATCGCACTTGATATACTGCATTGTATCATAAATTGCCATTCCGGCAGTTACAGAACCACCCGGGCTGTTAATATAAAGCTGGATATCCTTGGAAGGATCTTCTGCTTCCAGGAAGAGAAGCTGCGCAACGATCAGGTTCGCACTGACATCGTTTACCTCTTCTCCAAGGAAAATGATTCGGTCCTTAAGAAGTCTTGAATAGATATCATAACTTCTTTCTCCTCTGCTGGTCTGCTCAATGACGTAAGGTACTAAACTCATTTTGCCCTCCATTTCCGAGGTTTATTACGCCTCTACAGCTGCATCGGCAACTAATGTAACAGCTTTCTGAACAGCCATATCTTTCTTCATCTGCTCCATCTCGTTCTCACCGATGAGATCTTTTAATTTGTCTGCTTCCATCTTGTACATCTCTGCCATCTTGGAGATCTCTTCGTTAACCTCTTCCTCTGTTGGCTGGATGTTCTCTACCTCAGCGATCTTCTCAAGAACAAGTCTTGTCTGGATTCTCTTAAGAGCCTGTGGCTTCATGTCTTCCATCATCTTGTCAACGCTCTGGCCTGTGAACTGGAAGTACTGCTCCATGGAAAGACCCTGGGACTGCATTCTTCTTGCGAAATCGTCAAGCATCTGACGTGTCTGTGTCTCGATCATTGCCTCCGGAATATCCATCTGTGCATTCTCGATCACTTTATCTACTGCTGCATCTTCTTTTGCACGACGTGCATCTTCTGCTTTCTTCTCTGTCAGGTTCTTCTTAACGTCTTCCTTGTACTCAGCAAGTGTATCAAACTCAGATACATCCTTAGCGAAGTCATCGTCAAGCTCCGGAAGCTCTTTTGCTTCGATCTTCTTAACATCGCACTGGAATACAGCTTCTTTGCCAGCCAGCTCTTTTGCCTGATACTCCTCCGGGAATGTAACCTTAACTTCTACGTGATCACCTGTGTTAGCACCAACAAGCTGCTCCTCGAATCCCGGGATGAAGGTGTTGGAACCAAGTGTCAGCGGATAGTCTGTTCCTTTACCGCCCTCGAATGCCTCACCATCTACGAATCCCTCGAAATCGATAGTTGCTGTATCGCCGTTCTGTGCTGCACGATCCTCAACTGTGATGGTTCTGGAGTTTTTCTCCTGCTCTTTCTTAATCTCAGCCTCAACTTCCTCGTCTGTTACCTCTGTCTCAGACTTCGGAACCTCAAGTCCTTTATAGTCACCAAGAGTTACCTCTGGTTTAGTAGCTACTTCTGCTGTAAAGATAAATGGTTTGCCAGGCTCAACCTGTGTTACATCGATCTTAGGCTGGGAAACGATCTCAAGATCACACTCAGCAAGTGCTTTGCTGTAATGCTCAGGGATCAGAGCGTTTGCAGCGTCCTCAAGGAATACTCCCTTTCCGTACATCTGCTCGATCATTTTTCTTGGAGCTTTTCCTTTACGGAATCCCGGAATAGAAATTCTGCCTTTTGCTTTCTGATATGCATTCTGCATTGCTTTGTCAAGATCCTCGGCGGAAACCTCGATTGTAAGTTTCGCCATGTTTTTCTCCATTTTCTCCACCTGTAAACTCATGTTTCTTGTTCCTCCTTAATCATATCGAGTAAATACCTTATATAAAATAGTTAACACTCGCATTATATATTTACAGTCATTTCTGTAGTATAGCATAACCACTGTAAAAACGCCAGTATTTTTTTCAGTTTTCCATATGTCCCCACAGGGCATTTCTCAGCTGCCCACGTCCTCAATGTTAAAGTAATTTTCTGTCTTTCTTATGTTGTTAAGACAAAATGTAAAAATCCTTTTATAAGTTTTAGGCGTATAATGAACACCATCGTCTGTACCGTCTCCCGTATTGGATACAGTACCATATCCGGTCCGCATCAGATAACTGTAAACATCAATATAGTGGTACTGACTTCCAAGCTCACCGGCAAGACCGCTGTTAAAAGTCCGGACATCCTCACATTTACGATTCTTGGTACTTCCCTTTTCCCCTCCATTGATCGGATTCACAGACATATAATACAGACTGCAGTTTTTCATGGAAAGCTTTGTTCCCAGCTTTTTCATATAAGACACGTACTGTGAGAGTCTATCATTCAGATCCTGTTTTCCGTTAATATCTCTGAGATCATTGATACCATGATTAAACACCACTGCGATCTTTGCGTATTTTTCATTTTTACGACATTTTTCTATTTCTTTCAAAAGAGCCTGTGCGCCCGTTGACTTCAGCCAGCCCAGTTCCGTATTAGAACAGCATACAAAGCTGACATGGCTGTCCACATACTCCTTTCCAAACTGTTCGTACAATACCTTCTGAAGACCATATGTCCTGGAATCTCCCACAAAGATGATCCTTTCGTAATTCTCAGGATAATGAAAGCTGTTCCTGACCAGATTCGGTTCCTGATACCGCCAGAATCTCACCGCATAGAGATGCATGGTCCCACTGACTGTGATCACCTGTCCGGCTTCATACCTTGGTGCGGTCTTCTGACCTGCCCTGGTAGACCATCCAAGGAATGTATAATTCTCTTCATTGGCCATCACCGGCAATTTCATTTTTCCGCTTGGAGCCTGGATGATCTTGTAGATATCTCCGTCATTCCTGTGCAGGATCAGTTTGGGATTATTCTTCTTTTTTATCACTGCATAAAACGTTACATTTCTTTTTACAAAATATTTTTTTCCCGGCTTATATCCTGCCTCCGCTCCTCCTTTTTTCAGAGACCATCCTTCTGCCTGATATCCTGCTGGGACCTGCGGCACTTTGGGAATCGTGATCATGGAACCATATTTCTGTTTCTTTTCCAATTTTTTATATATAGCAGAGGAGGCTCCTCCGCCTGACCTGAAAGATACGGAATACACTTTTTTGCAAGCATTCCCGAATGTATCATCCGACCAGTCAAAGCCGGCAGCTGACACCAAATTTCCTGTGGCTGTCATCAGTATAACAAAAAGCGCCACTACCCACAGGACCTGTTTCATCTCTTTTTTCATGCTCTTACATACACCACCGATTCAGCGATCTCTTCTGCCTTTGCGCTTCCCTCCAGCTGTCCGATCAGGGAAAGGCTGAAATCGATGGCTGTTCCAAGGCCTCTGCTGGTAGTTACATTTCCATCTACCACTACAGGCTCCAGAGATGTTCTGGCACTTTTAAGCTGTTCCATAACAGATGGGTACGATGTAGCATTTCTGCCTTTCAGGAATCCAAGTCTCTCGAATATACCTGGTGCCGCACAGATAGCTGCTACCTTGCCGCCATTCTGATAGAAATCTGTCAGAAGCTCAGTCAGCGGTTTATATTCCTCCAGATATTTTGTTCCCGGCATTCCTCCCGGAATTACAAGCATATCCGCATCGGAAAAATCACATTCTCCAAAGGTACGGTCTGTAAGAAGATCGATCCCATGAGAGGTTCTGATCTCTTTTGTCTCTTTGATAGATACTGTCTGGATGTCGATCCCGGCTCTTCTCATCAGATCTACCACGGTCAGTCCTTCAATATCTTCAAAACCATCTGCGAAAAAAATATATACTTTACTCATGATCCTGTTCATCCTTTCTTTTATAAAATCCATAAATATTTTCTGTATTCCCCATTCCCTTCCATAATGCTTTTTCCATCTGAAAATGTCAAGAAATTTCAACAGATATGCCATTGCAAATCCTGTTTTTTTCCTGTAGACTGAACATAATATCTTTTCATTTCACAAATCCGGAGGTTTTTTATATGGAGATCGAACGTAAATTTCTGATCCGGAAGGATGACCTTCCGCAGGATCTGGCTTCTTATCCCTGCCACAGGATCGAGCAGGGGTATCTTTGCACTTCCCCTGTCGTCCGCATCCGCCGGCAGGATGATGACTATTTTCTTACTTACAAATCCAAGGGTCTCATGAGCCGTGAAGAATATAATCTTCTGCTCACCGCTGAAGCCTATGAGCATCTGAAGCCTAAAGCAGACGGTATCCTCATTACCAAGGACCGCTATGTGATTCCGGAAAAAGACGGACTTTTTATTGAACTGGATGTGTTCCACGGAGAATACGAGGGAGTTCTTCTGGCTGAGGTGGAATTTCCTACAGAGGAAGCCGCCAATGCCTACACTGCGCCGGACTGGTTCGGAGAAGATGTAACTTATTCCACCAGATATCATAACAGTACCATGAGCCAGGGCTGGCAGAGCGATTACTGTTCACCCCGTTCTCAGTAACATGCTTCGCGATGCACAGAATTTATGCTAATCGCACTTGTATTTCTTATTTCAGGTGCTATAATTAGTAATGCAGGCAGATATAGTTCATCGGTAGAACATCAGCTTCCCAAGCTGAGGAGGCGGGTTCGATTCCCGTTATCTGCTTTCATTGCCAAAGAGGGCACGCAGTCAGGCGTGTCCTTTTTTATAAATTTCAAGGAGGATTTTTGTTTATGAAGATTGGATTTATCGGATGTGGAAATATGGCCTCTGCCATGATCGGCGGTATTCTCCGTCAGGGGATCTTTTCAAAGGACGAGATCATTGTTTCCAACCTTACAGAAGAAGGCAGAGCGCGCAGTGAAAAAACTCTTGGTGTTGTCACCACTCTGGATAACAATGAAATAGTCAGATCTGCAAAAACTGTCGTTCTTGCAGTAAAGCCGCAGTTTTATGAGGAAGTTCTCACAGAGGTCCACGACAGTCTCACGACAGAGCACACCATCATCGGAATCGCTCCCGGCAAGACTCTTGCATGGCTGGAAGAAAAGGCCGGTCTTCCTCTGAAAATTGTCCGTTTTATGCCTAATACTCCTGCACAGGTTGGGGCCGGAATGACTGCTGTATGTACCAATGACCGGGTTTCGGAAGACGAACTGGCAGAAATCCTTAAGATCACAGACAGCTTTGGCTGTACCGAAGTGATACCGGAGCGTCTGATGGACGCCGCAGGCGCTGTAGGCGGCTGTTCACCGGCTTATGTGTTTATGTTTATCGAAGCCATGGCAGATGCCGCTGTCAGCCAGGGAATGCCTCGTAAGCAGGCTTATAAATTTGCTTCCCAGACTGTTCTCGGCAGCGCAAAAATGGTTCTGGAAACCGGCAGACACCCGGGAGACCTGAAAGACATGGTCTGCTCACCGGCAGGAACTACCATTGAAGGTGTCCGCACCCTGGAAAAGAGCGGCTTCCGCAGTGCCGTATTCGAAGCGCTTACCGCAGCTGCTGAGAAAGGTAAGAAGCTATAATTTTCGAAAACAAAAACTCCGTGAGGTCTGCATTTACCCGGACCTCACGGAGTTTTTCCATCTCATCTCTTTTATCGTCTGCCGACAGTCCTACAGCAGCTCGATCAGCGCGTCAATATCTTCCATTTTTGTTCCCCAGCTTGTGGCAAAACGGATCACTGTATGATCTTCATCATATTTTTCCCAGAAATCAAACTGAACTTCTTTGCCCAGTTCTTCTTTCTTTTTATTTTCCAAAACTACAAACTGCTGGTTCGTGGGAGAATCCAGGAAAAGCTGATATCCTTTTTCCTGAAGGGCTCTTTTCAGCTTCATAGCTGTTTCAATAGCATTTTTGCTGATCCTTGTATACAGATCATCGGTAAACAGTGTGTCAAACTGGATTCCCAGAAGACGGCCTTTTGCCAGAAGGGCTCCCTGCTGCTTCACCATAGTCATAAAGTGCTTCGGAGCTTTTTTCGTAAAGACCACTGCCTCACCGCAGAGTGCACCGACCTTGGTTCCGCCGATGTAGAACACATCTGTACATCTGGCGATATCCTCAAGTGTCACATCTGCTTCCGGACTTACCAGACCGTAGCCAAGTCTTGCTCCGTCCAGAAACAGTGGAAGCTCGTATTTATGGCATACCTCGGAAATTTCCTCCAGCTCTTTCTTCGTATAAAGTGTTCCGTACTCTGTCGGATGAGAAATATAAACCATTCCCGGAAATACCATATGGTCGTGACTTTCATCCCCATAAAAAGTTTCCACATAATCTGTGATACTTTCTGCTTTGATCTTTCCGTTTTCTGCCGGAAGTGTCAGTACCTTATGTCCTGTATACTCGATTGCTCCGGCCTCATGACAGCTTACGTGTCCGGTCTGCGCCGCAAGAACACCTTCATAACGGTTCAGGACAGAACCTATGACCGTGGCATTGGTCTGGGTTCCTCCCACCAGGAAAAACACCTCTGCATCCGGGCAGCCACAGGCTTTACGGATCTTCTCCTTGGCAGAATCACAGTATTTGTCCGTGCCATAGCCGGAAAGCTTCTCCATATTGGTTTCCAGAAGCTTCTGGAGGATCGCCGGATGCGCTCCCTCGCAATAATCATTTACAAAAAATAACATTTTATTTTCTCCTCATCTGTATTTTCATTTTATTTGACCGTCTTCCCCTGAATGATCTTACAGGTGGAAAACGATTTGACACTCCCCACAGCTAAAGCAGGGGGATTCTTGCTTCTCCCACTACTGCATTGGCAAACACCTTACGG